>JAEEGJ010002154.1_pt1 | contig 131694 bp, 123 predicted proteins | sample 8958761 | NCBI WGS metagenome assembly JAEEGJ01 (sample SAMN16246546, study PRJNA631951) | gut metagenome | biome: gut microbiome; feature: rumen; material: RS-attached | host: Bos | place: Iran: Karaj | collected 2018-10
GTTATGGCGGATAAAAAAATCTCTATCTATCTGAATACGTTTTTGTTCATATGTTTCCAGTTTGAAATCTCACCGGATATTCTTCTTGTTCAAGACTATTCCTCGCTGGACGTTTTAATCCGCACCAACCCGTATTGCGGACAGGAAAAGATTTGGAATTATAGAAATGAGATCATCCCGGAAGAAGCAGAAGCAGACAGCAAATGGCGTGTAATCGAAGAACATGAAAGAAAGATTCTGTCATACTATTTGAGACTGAATCAGGATCGCCAAAACAGAGTGCTGACATATATTATCAGCAAAGTCGTTTAAAAAGAAACAGCGTGAAATTTTGCGGATTTCTCTGAGTTGAGTGATTTCGGAGGAGATATTACATTTTCAGAGAACAAACACCCCTCTTAATCTAGTTTCCTGTATGCAACATCGAAGATGGTTTCTTCTGTAAATGTATTTGAACACCATACATTTTTTCTTGGATTGTCCCTTCGCGCAGGTCAATCCGAAAGGTCAACTTCGAATTCAAAAGCGGTAGGCTAATTGACATTTTGAAATCGCTCGACAAATTCAACTCGTACCAGGGTCTTCCCGCAGGTGGTGTTCGTGCCGGAGCCATAGGCTTGCCTCCCAAACATACCGATAAAACTCAGGGTGTGGTCCGGGTTCAGGCATACAAAGGTTTCGTCAGGCCGTTCAGTCGGTTTCGTTCCGTCATAGAAGCTGAAGTCCTCCGCCTCAGCCTGTTCCATGAAGGCCCTGCTCAGCTCCGGCGTGGGGAGATGCACGTAGACCTTCGCGTCCAGCTGGGAAAGGGCGGTCAAGGGCTTGTCCTTCGGCAGGAAGCCTTGCAGCATCTCGATTTCCAACGGAGAGAAGCCACAGGCCAGGCAAAGGACCGCACAGCGGGCCAGGATGGGCTGGCGCTCTTCTTCGGTCAGATCGCCGCCCTTCTCCGCACAGGCGATCAGCTCATAAAAGGCGCAGTACTGCCTGCAAAGCTCTATGCATAGCGCCTTTGCAGTGGGACAGCTTACGAAGTCTTCCCAGCCCCCGTTGTTATCGTCCCATGCGCCTACCGTGACGCCGTGGGAGGTCCGGATGATCTCTACGGCGGAGTCCTCCTTCAGGTAGTTTCCGAAAACATTCAATATTTTTTTGATATCCTTCATGATGATTCTCCTTCGTTTTATTCCCAAAAGAGCATGCAAGAGGCCCCGTCTGCACGACGGGGCCTCGGTCATCCATATCGTCCCCATCGTACAAGCTTTAGCACCTTACTTCTTAGCAGGTTGCTGTGCGGTCGCCGGGCTTGTCCCTCGCGCACTCTTTATAGGTCACCTATATTGTAATTGTCTCCGGCGGGGCTGTCAAGTGAAATGTAATTCACATCGGATATGACCCAGCCTTCGCATCAGGATGATTCTTCCGCTTTCTCCGAAACCAGCTCTGTGACGGCATAGGGCAAAAGATTGGTTGCTTTAACTTCAGGATTGATCCAATGGCGGATTGCCTTTTTAGGCAGAATCAGCGGCATTCGGTCGTGTATATGGGAAACGTCCTCGCTGGATGCCTTTGTCACAATGACAAAGACGGGAAGTCCGTTTTCAATACGGTACAGGCCGCAGAGATAGGTGAGATTCGCGTCCTTCGGCTGGATAGCATATTTCGTTTTGATTGTGCTTCTGCCGTCCTCCGAAGGGAGATGCTGCCATTCAATGTACCAGGAGGCGGGGATCACGCAGCGGTGCTTCTCCCAGGCTTCCCGAAAGAGAGGATTCTCGGCGGCCGACTCGGTCCTGGCATTGATGACAGGGATTTTTCGACCAGGTACGGTAAAGCCCCAAATCATGGGAAAGAGTGCCGGCTTTTTCTGCTTATCCATAGCGAGAACGGCGGCAACATCGGTAGGCCGCACTTCTCCGGCTCGCACCAGCGGCGCGGGATGAGTCTTCTGAACCCGCAGGAACAGGCCGGACTTTTCTGCGCCTTCCACAATCGGAGCAAAGTCCGGATCATTTTCCTTGATGTAAAACCGGCAGCACATACCGAGGCTCCCCCTTACAGGATCTATCTGTTTTCAAGGCCCTTCTATTTGCTCAAACAATCACAATACTTGATTTCCGAATCCCAACCGTCTTTCCAGCGGCTGTAGCTGTCATCACCATATTCCTGAATGATACGTTCCTTCCACTTCGCAGGAGAAGCATAATATTTCAAATGAAACTGGCCGGAACCGTTATCCAAAAAGGAAAGGCAAAGAGCAGGGTCGCTTTGGAAGACTTTTTCATGCCGGGTGAAGTAGGAGAAAATCCAGAATGGGTGAGTGCGGTTCGTCAGCACCCAGACCACGTTGTTTCCCGCAACATTCGGGAAGAAGCGAGTCCTCTTTAGTGCTTTGAACAGATCCTTAGCGTTTGCATTGTCCGGGAGCTCGACAGTCTGCCGGTGATCGAAAACGTCGTCTCCCGCGCAAACGCTGTCCCGGTTAATTGTGATCGTCATGGGTTCTGGGCTCCTCTCTGGACATAGATTAGTTTTTTGCCGCTGCCGTATTGCAAAACAGGGAAAAACGTGGTAAGATACTCCTGCGGCACAAGTACATACGAGTGATTTCGAGGTCATGTTTTTGCTATTCTGGCAAAAACACACCTCCTGTTTTCGTGTCCTCGGAATCACTGAAAACTTGTGTCGCAGCAATCGGAGTGATGTGTTTTTCGGGCATCTGCTTCGGCGGGTGCCCTTTTTGTTTGCGCGAAAGGAGGGGGATGTTGTGACCAGAAAGAAAGCAATCGCTATTGTTCTAATTATCTCGATTGTCTTCGATTTTTTGAATGGATGTGGATTAGAGACAGCGAATTCTCACGTTAGTTCAGAACGAGCATCCTCTATTACTTCCGCAACTCCTGAAACCAGTTCATTTGATACCCATTTTTCTTCCGAGGCTTTTACGGCAGCAGAAATTCAGACAACTGAGATAACAACGGAAGAACCGGCAACAGAGCCACCTCCGGAAACCGAGCCAACGCTAGAAATGACCGAGGACTCCACATTCGAGATTTTCTTTTTAGATGTCGGTCAAGGTGATGCCGCATGCATTCTGTGCGATGGACACGCTATGATGATCGATGGAGGGAACAATTCAGAATCCAGCCTTATCTACTCTTTCCTGAAATCTCATGGTATCTCATATCTGGATTGTATTGTTGCCACCCACCCTGATGCAGATCATATTGGCGGTCTGTCGGGTGCTCTCAATTACGCAGATGTTGGCGGAGCGTATTGTACCGTAACCTCATATGACACGGAGACATTTAGAGATCTCACAAAATACCTTGGCCGAAGAAACCGCGATATCACCGTTCCTGAACCGGGAGACACAGTCTATCTTGGCTGTGCAAAGGTCACATTTTTGTACCCGGACGCCGGAGTCACGCGATCTGACAATACATCGATTGCGCTTCGTATTGAGTACGGAGATACTTCTTTCTTCTTCGCCGGCGATTGTGAAAATGATGATGAAACGGCAATTCTTTCCAGCGACTATGTTTTGCAAAGCACAGTACTGAAAGTTTCTCATCATGGAAGCCGCTATTCAACTGGAAACGCTTTTCTTAACGCAGTTAGCCCAACCTATGCGATCATATCTGTTGGAGGGGATAATACTTACGGGCATCCTACCGATGATGTTCTTTCCAGGCTTCATGATAAAGGTGTTGTATTATACCGCACAGATATCCAGGGGGATGTCCATTGCACAAGCGATGGCATGTATGTATATTTCGATGTTGAAAGAAACAGCGATTTCGATACGTTCCTGGCCGCCGGCGGGTACAAGAATTATCAGGAGGAACTGGCGGCACAGACAGAGCCGGATACAAGTCAGGAGACCGTTCCGGATCGCACAATTCCGGGAGCGGATGACCCGGTAGAAACGGAGCCGCAGGTCACATACATTGCAAATACGAATTCTCACAAATTCCACTATCCAAGTTGCTCCTCGGTGGGACAAATGAAAGAAAACAACAAGTGGTATTTTACAGGAAGCCGTGATGAGTTAATCGAGCTTGGATATGAGCCTTGCAAGAGATGCAATCCGTAAAAAAGACAAATTTTCTAACAAAACGGGGAAGATAAAAATATTTTTTGAAATTTTGCATTTTCCTGTCAAAGTTTGGCTTCAAAATGACTCTATATAGGTAGAGTGGTTTCTAAACGGAAGCCATACCGACAAATCATGAGAGGAAGTGCGTCAAATGCTTGGTCGCCTTGTTTTCGCTCGTATGTATTCAGATCCGAGTTTGGATGATGTGAGGGCAGATGAGCGCAGCCTCACAGACAGAGAGCTGGAAGAAAGGTTTGCCGGAACAATCGAAGTTCTGAAACGAGAGGCAATCATAAAAGGCGAACTCCAGGCGGATATGGATAAAACAAAGGAAGCACTTTCCATGGTTAAAAAAGCGGATCATCTGGCAGAGGAGAACGGCTGGGACATTACCGTGTTTCGGGAGACAGGGGAACTCCACGTTCAGATCGTTCCGGATACCATTTTGGACATACAACCCATGGGACCGCTCTTCGAATCAGCGTACAGAGTTTCTGTGGATCGCGACGAAAAGGGAATCGCAAGGTTTCACTTTCGATACTCAACGCATCAATATGTCGGCAACGACACATTTCCTTGGTGACGTCGTCAGCCGGCAGCGCGAAGCAAAAAGCTCAAGCCATCTTCATATTGCTTATTGGAAATAGCGTTTCGCTCCAGGAATATACCCAGCATCTCCTTCTGACTTTGAAGGAGATGCTTTTTCTTTTGCGCAGGGTTCATGACCGCCCACCGGCGCTGCTGCTCCAGCTGTTCATGCAGCTCGAGCTCGACATCTTTTGTCATGGCCAAAAGCCTCCCTTTTATTCGTCTATCGTTTCCTCATCGTCCGCATCGCTATCGAAAAGAGGATCGTATTTTTTCCGGACGTCATCGAACTGCGGACCAGCCAGATGACGGAGAACGCTGTTGTAAGACTCCCGGTACATTTCACTGCCATTGGCCAGCTCCCGCTTATAACCGATCTCCGCTTTCTTCAGGAACTGATACGCAGAATCGAGATCTGTGTACATGGCTCCTCCAGGGGAAAGCTCTCGGCCCAAGGCATAGCACAGGCTGGGATAGCGTTCCAGATCCTCGTTCCAGGCAATCACGTTGGGAGTCTCCCAGGGCTCGTCCAGCACAAAGCTGGCAGCCATGCGGTAGTAATAGACGGACATTTCCGCATCCTTGACGCCCCACTTGTCGCTGCCGAAGATATCGCCCAGCTTGTATGCGGCATCCACATCCCGCTTCATGGCGGCAATTCTGAAATAGGCAAGCGCCAGGGAGAGGTTGGGCTTGATGCTCCGTCCATACAGATAGCAATACCCCAGGGTGGAGACAGCATGGATGTTTCCCATGGCCGCAGCCAGCCGGAAGTATTCTAATGATTGATCGTAGGTTTCCGACTTGTAGAGCTTCGCGCCTTTGTTGTTAATGTAGTTGGAATCACACAGCATGACTGCGTTCATATCCGTAGCGGTCAGAGTCAATTTTTTAGACATAATCTTTTCCTCGCAGTCATTGTACGGCAATACTCTGCTGATAGTTGTTCATGAGCAGATCAACCGATGCTCGAAAGTCAGAATCCTCGACCTTTCCGGCTTCCCAGTCGGCAAATAGATTTCCAAACGAGGCGATTACTTCTGTCGCTTCGCGAAGCTTCTCCCACGGGGTCTTTCTTTTGCGTGCGGGCACAGACTTCAGCGCAGGGACGCGCTTATGGTACAGCAGTTCTTCTGGAACCGGGCATGTGCCTTTGAGGATAAGAAACTCGCACTGCTTAACAGTATAGTTCGAGAATGATCTGCCGCCAGCAGGATCATCCAAGAGCACCGTCAGGCTGGCATCTCCGAAATAGCGGATCGTTCCCAATCCCAATTGCTTTGAGCTTGCCCAAAACAGCACTTTATCATTGGCGCGGGCTTCCGTCCCAACTGCGTCTTTGATATGTCTCCTGTTGTATTCCCGCAGCTTGTCCGGATATACCTCAGACCGCTTCCTGGGCTTCAAGGCAACGCCAAGTGCGGTGATATCCAAAACGCTTCTCGGCAGAAAAGGTCTTGAAAAGTCTCCATCCGCCAGAATTCTTTCTCGTCCGTCTTTTCCGACGCGAAAGCTCCTGACTGACCCGCGCCTGGCTTCCAGACCGGAGCCGCGGTACTGCACAATAAGGTCCCCGACTTTTATCCGGTTTCCAATAACGTCGAGCACCTGAATATTCAGATCCATTATCACGCCTCCCCTCAATTCGCGGATCTTAAGGGCTTGCTGGGATCGTTCCCAGGCTTCGGCGGGTTGAAGAATTCTCCTACCGTCATATCCAGCCCATCGCAAATTCTGGTAATTGTTTCCAGCCGCGGCTGTCCACCGCGCTTCCTGACAATAGAAAGCGTTGACGGATTGATCCCGCAAGTTTTTGCCAGACTGGAGAGCGTCATGCCGTGAAGAGCAGCCAATTCCTGAACACGAGCATAAGCATCAAATTCATTTTTCATTGTAAAAGAACCCCCTTTTTTACCGAATTCTTTTGGAATTATTACCCCCTTTTTTCTTGGGACACTCGCATTGTAGCACTCTAACAGTCCCATTAATTGGATAGATAAGCGTGGTTTCAGTTTAATACGCGGCCGCAAATTTTGAAGCTATCGCTAGGCAAAACCACCCGCGGCGCATATTTGCGGTTATAGGAGATCAGGACCGGCTTGCTGTGAACATTACCATTGCTGTCCGTATAGTCGTCCCTCTCATCTTCACCAGGGTCCTGTTCATCGTATGCTTTGATATATCCTTCGCCGTCCAGAACAAAGATCCCAACCTCACCAGGCTGCAGTTCGTTGCAAACCTGCACCCACGCCAGCTGGTGATCCAAATAGACCGGTTCCATACTGTCGCCATTGACACGAACAGCAAAATCGGCTCCTGCAGGGACGCTGCTCTCCGGAAAACGCATCAGCTCAATATTCTCGCCGTCCAGAAATTCGCCGGTGCCCGCGGATGCAGCCAGTGTGCTGACCGGCATTTCGATATACTTGACAGCTTTTTTCCGGGTAATCACAACGGGCTTATAATGACCGCTGGCAATCAAATCATTTTTATAATCCTCAACCTTCTGCAGACCGACTTCGTTCAGTGTTGCAGCGGTATTCATAAAATAAGAATATGCGTCAGGTATGTTCAGCGCATTGCAAATTGCCAGAAGCTGATACGCATTCGGGACAGTTTCACCTTTTTCCCAACGAATCAGAGAAGTGTAGCCCACATCCACATCTCTTTCTTTCAGCCTCTGCTGCAAATCTTTTAGCGTAATACCGGTTTTCTTTCGAGCCTGTACGATTCGCTGGGCAACGATACACAGTTCCCGCTCGGCCTCGGCATGATATATCTGATTGCTGTCATTTGCTGCGGGTCTCATTTTCTCTGTAAGCTGGATCATATCAATCCCTCCTTTGCGTATTAAAACTACCATAAATGGAATATAATGTCAATAAAAAATTTCATAGATGTGACATTTGCAATATTGACAAACACCTCGCACGAAATTATAATCAAGCCATAAGAGAAATGCAAACAAATGTTTGCTGACTTCAGTGAGGGATGTATGAGTGAAAAAAACAACAGTAAGCGTAGAGTGCTCGCGCCAGGAACAGGGTAGCCTGATTCCATTGAGCCTTAAATGGGCCGATGGCCGCGAATGGAAGATCGACAGGGTCCTCCACACATGTATCTCCCATTCCGGGGAGTATGACGGGATTCGCTACACCGTTATGATCGGAAGCGAAGAGAGATATCTGTATCATACGGCGGCGGACTGGTATGTTATCGCGTAGGGAGGGATAGGAATGAAAAGCTTTACTTCTTACGAAGAGCTGGAGAATCTCTGCGAAGCCATGATTAAAGACTTCTTCCGGCAGAAAGGATATACTAATGTTCTCTGTGTGGATATAGAGGCCTTTGTCACCGAGTACCTGGGGACGCCAGTCGTTTATGAAACGTTTGCAGAAGAAGATCCCGGAAAAATCGGTTTTCTGTCTGACGGCGCAAGGCCTCTTCTGGTACGCAGAGGCAGTATCACAACGGAGGTCGTATTTCCTCCAGACACGATTGTAATCGACGCATTCCTGCTTCACGAGCAGGAGAGTGCGAGAAAGAGGTTTACCATCGCGCATGAAGGCGCTCACCATCTCCTGGGACGGCACGTCCCTGTCCAGACCAACTTTGCGGCAGCTTTCCACAACGAGTACGATAACGAACAGGCCTATACGAAGGAAGCCTTGCGGGAGATGCTTTCCATCAACGAAAGCTTTGCGAACCGCGGCGGAGCCTGCTTTTTGATGCCGCAGTTTCTTGTATTGCGTGCTTTGGCTCGATTTAACGCATCCAAGCCCGTAATTGTCTACGAGGGAAAGGTGCTGGCCCAAAGCCAAAAACTTTTGGTTCAGCGGATGGCTGACGCGATGGGCGTTTCTTATACCGCATTTTTCAACCGCCTGCGGGAGCTCCGCATGTTTGAGCATCGCCCCATTGAGGAATATGTTCACAGCGAGCTTTGCTATGGGGGGGAGCATAATGCTGTCACAAACTCGTAACGGCAGCCGAGACAAGGCCGGCTCTTTGCCACGACAATTTCTGAATCCAGGGAAAATCAGCCCGGAAAAAACTGTCCTGCGAACCGTAAAATGCCCAAACTGTAAGTACCCGCTTCTGGAGGTCTATGGCTTCAAGCATTACTATATTCGCGTAAAATGCCAAAAGTGTAAATTCTCAGAAGCGATTGATACGGCTCTCTTCCGAAAAGTCAGAAGGTGATCGCTGTGGACAGGGTCTATATTTGCATTGACTTGAAAAGTTTCTATGCTTCGGTTGAATGCGTTGCCAGGGGCCTTGATCCGCTGAAAGCCAAGCTGCTTGTGGCAGACGAGACCCGGTCGGATCAAACCATCTGCCTTGCAGTCTCTCCAGCGTTAAAAGCCATTGGCGTTTCATCAAGACCCAGGTTGTTTGAAGCGAAGCAGCAGATCCGGAAGTATGAGTTTCTGAACAAAACGAAAGTCAGCTATATTATAGCGCCTCCAAGAATGGCTGCTTATGAGCGCGTCTCGGCAAAGGTATACTCTGTCTACCTGAAATACGTATCGACAGAGGATATCCACGTTTATTCCATAGATGAGTGCTTCATTGACGCGACCGGATATATGCATCTGTACAGAAAAGATGCTGCGGCCCTGGGCCTGCATCCTGCAAGGCTTATGGCAACGACGATGATTCGTGACGTCCTTCGAACTACAGGAATAACCGCAACCGTGGGGATTGGAGAAAACCTCTATCTTGCCAAGGTGTCGATGGACATCCTTGCCAAAAAGGCGCCGCCAGACGAAAACGGGGTCCGGATCGCCGAATTGACCGAGGAAGCCTATAGAGTTCTACTTTGGAATCATCGCCCGCTGACGGACTTCTGGCAGATCGGACCGGGAAGGGCTCGGACGCTTAACAAGTCCCATATGTTTACCATGGGCGATATCGCAGCCAGAAGCACGTTTGACGAGGAATATTTTTATAAAACCTTTGGGATCATAGGCGAACTCATAATAGACCATGCCTGGGGAATGGAATCCGCTACCATGCAGGATATCAAATCCTACCGTACAGAGAGCCATTCCATGTCCAATGGCCAGGTTCTTGCCAGACCTTACAAATACGATGAGGCGCGCAACGCTTTTCTGGAAATGGCTGAGGTTCTGTGCACAGATATGTTTTCCAATGATGTAGTGACAAAAGCCTGCTCATGGTGGGTGGTATATGACTATAAAAGTCTGGAGTATTGTCCCGGTTATGAGGGTCCGCTTTCCTTGGATTTCTATAACCGGCTTTTTCCTCAGCCCAATTACGGTACAGTAAAGCTTCCCATTGCCACAAACAGCATTGAATTGATCTCTGCGGCGCTTGTAAAGCAGTTTGACGAAAAAACTGACCATCGGCTGCTTTACCGACGTATTGGAGTATGCGCCATGGATATAACAGAAGATACTGGTGTGTATCAGATCAGCATGTTCGTTGATTACGAAGCCTTGGAGCGAGAGAATAAGCTCCGTACAGCCATGCACGCTGTCCGTCAGCGGTTTGGACCTAACTCCGTATTCAGGGGCATGAACCTTGTAGAAGGGGCCACAACGCTGGAGCGGAATCGTCTCATAGGCGGCCATAAAGCGTAAATCTGCATGAGGGGTGATGCCGATGGAATCCTTCGGAAAAGTGGAAATACCGGCTGATTTCAAGTACATGAGCATATTATTGAAAGGCAGACCTGTCCACGAAATAGATGACGCCTTTTCCCGCCTGCATCCCAAGATGCCAAACGGGCAGCGCGCGAACCAGTTCGCTCCGTTCGATGCTTTGAAAGGGTTTCATGAGGCGATCCTGTCAAAAGAAGCAATGTACGAGCCTCGCGTCAAACTGAATCGCGAGGCTGAGCGAGAACTGAACCGTCGTCTGGACATCCTCCACAATCTGACATTTAACTCCAGACTGGCCAGGATCCACCGCCCTTACATCACGGTCACATATTTTGTGCCATGCGCAGATCCTCAACATGATGCCTTCGGCAGCTTAGGGAAATACGAAACGGTATCCGGTATTTGCTGGGCTGTCGACCCGGACTTCCGGCACTGTCTGCGAATTGGAGATACAGTTCTTCAATTAGCTGATATTCTGAAAATCGAGAACGACACACAATTGTTCAATCAACCGTTTGACCAGGTTGGTTGAGCGACCGGTTAACGGGTTGCTTTCCAGAGAGAAAGCGGCGACCGGGCTGGGACAACTGAATAAAGCGACTTTAAATCGAGCGAGCGGAGCAGGACCCTGAAAAGGGCTGAAAACCTACCAAGCACCGTACAAAGTCGGAATTGGACATTCCAAGGGGAAAGTATGCCCTTTTGTCCGGCTCCGAATTGGCGGTGCTTTTTTGTTCCGCCTTTGTATGAATGATTGGTCCTTTTTCAAGCTTCCCGCTTGAGAAAGGACCAATTATGTTTATCTGGCTATGTTTCACAGCAAAGTACCCCTGACAGAATTCTAATAGATAGTCGTTTAGCCCTGTGGATTGGGTTTGACTAACCTTATATAGCAAATGCTGGATTCAAAAGATCCTGCGATAAAAAAAGAACCGCGCTAAGCGGTTCACAACTTGAAAGGAGAACCTCTACTATGAAAAAGCTTCAGAAATTCCTTGCCCTTGCGGTATGCATCGCCATCCTCATCGGCATCCTTGCGTATCCGGCGCACGCTTCGAATGACACTTCCGGCGTCTCTGAGGGAATCCTCGCCATCCAGCAGATCTATCCCGAAGGCACCGTCTGCACCAACACGACCCAGGAGTTCCGCATCAATGCCCATGGGCCCTGCTACATTATGGCGGCCCAGGGCTGCTGGGGCTTCGCCGTAAAGTTCGTTGCTGAATATTACGGCTATGATCTGAAGCAGAGCATCCCCGCCACGTGGCTGGAGATCAACAAGTCCGTTTCTTCCCAATACCCAAAAGCCGCCTATACGACAGCCCGCGAGAGCGTGCAGATTGGAGATATCCTGGCAGTCGTCAACCCTGGCCACGCCATGGTAGTGATCTCAATGGATGAGACCGGCGTCACCATCGGGGAAGGAAACTACGGCGGCCACGTGCATTACGGTCGGCGGCTGTCCTACGAAGCCATCGACCAGAACGTCGCCTACATTTTCCGTATCATGCCGCCTGTGCGTGATGGCAGCGCCCATGAGAACTGTCCCTGTCACCGGTTCAGTGACATGCCCGCCTACGGCACGCCCGAGCACGAGGCCATTGACTGGGCCTTTACGCACAAGCCGCAAAAGCTCACGGCCGGAACCAGCGGGACCACGTTCAGCCCTGCGGAGACCGTCACCCGCGCCCAGGCGCTGACATTCCTCTGGAAAGCCTTCGGAGAACCGGAGCCTATAACTCGTGCCTGCCCCTTTAAGGATGTGAAAATGGGTTCCTACTACTACAAGGCGGTTCTCTGGGCGGTCGAGAACGGCGTCACAGCCGGCACCTCCGCTGTGACCTTCTCGCCGAACCAGACCTGCAACCGTTCCGAGATCTTGACCTTCATTTACCGTGCCCTCGGCAGTCCCGTGTGCAATTGCGGAAATCCCTTCTCCGACGTGATGGACGGGAAGTGGTACGCACGAACGGCAGCCTGGGCATACGACAACTGCATCGAAGTCGGCGCGCAAGGAGCCTTTTGCCCGAAAACGGCCTGCACCCGCGCCAGCACCATCCTGTACATCTATCGCGCCTTGGAGCACAAAGCCCTTGCCACTGCCGCGCCGTAGTCGGTTTTCCTGCGAAGGAAGGCAAAAAGCACGGGGCGCGTTTCCGTACCCCGTGCCATGACAAGCACCTTGATTTGAACGAGGACTCCGGCGCTGCCGTGTTCTCCCCGGCTTAAACTATCACTTGCCGGAACAATAATACCACAGACCACCGAATAACACAAGCACTTTTTCCGGAGCCGCGCCGGATCACCACGCGGAAAAAATATCGTTAGCCTGAGTGCGCATCAGGGCAAGGATACATAGAGCAGCCACGACCCCAATGGAGTCCGCGCCTGCCGTGTGTAGCCTTTCCTTGATGCGCTCTTTGCGTATCCTGAAGCTATGCCCTCTGTGTGTCCTTCCCCATGAACGCTTCCCAGGCGGAAAGGACACATTATGCTGTACGGAATTGAAAACGAGGTAAGAGATGAAAATTGCAAGATCAGGAAGCCATCAAAACACGCGGAAAACCAATACACGCTGATCAGAACCGACGATGGAAGATTCTTCGCCCTCTTCAAAGACGGGGAGGGAAAAGAACAAATGTGCGAGATTGCCGAGGAGCTTTATCAAGAAATGCTTCAGCAGGCAAGAGAGGATGAAGCTTATCTGCGTTGGAACCGCCGCCATTTGGATGACAATTCAGATCCCGATGTATTTGAAACTGCTCGTGGAGAGATTTGCCCACACTCATTGGAGGAAACAGTCATTAGAGCGATTCTCATAAGTGACCTTCTGCAGTCTCTGCCCGATGTACAACGGAGGCGCCTTGAAATGAAGTATCTACAAAACATGAGCTTAGAACAAATTGCCATAAAAGAAGGGTGCTCATTTGTTGCGGTTAAATACTGCATTGATATCGCTCTGAATACACTAAGAAAAAAATTTAGCTCAGAGACTTAAAAAAATGCCGATTTCTGTCCTACCAGGTGAAGGGGTTCTTGGAAAGCCCCGGAACGGGAGTTCGAAGCTCCACATTGTATCTTGAAAGCTGAATACACCTTCAGCAAGTACGTTCCCGCTGTTGTTACCCGATGAGGGGGCAAGCCGATGGAGCAGAACACCCTGGCAGAGCAGGGCTGTTTTGTTTCGGACGGTCGGTGGTTCCGACCGTAAGGCGATGACAGGCAGCGCACACAATGATACTTCCGCCTTGCACGCGTCACTGCATGGGGCGGCCACGAGAGATCCTCGCGGGGGTGAGATTCCCATGATACGGCTTCACCAGCCGCAGCTTGCTGTATGCCTTACTTCCGGGGCGATGAGATCAAATAGGAAGGAAAAACACAAAACGACCAAAAACAATCCAGCCCAGCGGTCGCTATCCGGCCGCTGGGCTCTTCACAATACGCCTCTTGTGCTGACAAGAGGTCTGCACAGGAGGATATCAACATGAAACAAGCAATCATTCTCATCATAGAAGACATGGACGATGAGGAAAGCTCCTGTATGAAGGAGATTGGCATTTATATCGAAATGCCGGGCCAGGCGCTCCATTTCTACGACTATCTCTCCGAGACCGATAATGCGTCCTTCCACACCCGTAGGCACAGACAATTCGATAAGCTGTGTTCTATGCTGGAACGGTGGGAGATGGCTGGCATCGGGGCTGAAATCCACAAGCGGTTCAAAAACCTGGAGGAATGGGAAGCGTGGAAAAAGGAAGTTAACTTTTCAGACTACGAAGAACGTTGGCATATCTTTATTCAGCAGGATGACGGTTCCTGGGACTTCTATCTGGAACTGACCTTTGCTTTCCCGCCTGCCCTCGAAGAAATCTACCGCATGGCGGAATCCATGGGGAAGTCATAAGAAAGACTGTCTGCTTTTTCGGTTTTGGGGGTAGACTTTCGACGCAAAAACGTATAGTATGGTACCAGAGGTGAGGAACAGATGCGACTCAAATACCTACTGCTGCTTGCGGCGCTCCTTCTCTTGGCAGGCTGCCAGAAAGAGCCAGCTATCGTGACAGACTCAATGACGCCCACGAATTCGGAATCGGCAATTGTCTCTGATTCGACCGCGATAACAACGGAAACCGATCTGCCGGTCTATTCTGAGACGGTCGCAGAAACGCAGTCCCCGGAGACAGATCCTACAGAAGCAACTGTCATGACGGAGGCGACGCAGGCGCCAACGGAAACGCTGAGCTCTCAGACGGAGCCGACCGAGGCAAAGCCTACTGATCCGCCGAAACCTACGGAACCAAAACCCACTGATCCAAAGCCCACGGATCCGCCAAAGCCCACGGAGCCCAAACCAACGGAGCCAAAGCCTACGGATCCGCCAAAGCCGTCTGAACCGGCTCACGTTCACAGCTACAAGAGCACGGTTGTTGCGCCGACATGCACGGCAAAAGGCTACACGGAGCACAAATGTTCCTGCGGCGACAGCTATAAGGACAGCTACACCGACGCCCTTGGCCACAGCATGACGGAGCAAACGGTCGCGGCTACCTGCACGGCGGGAGGCTATACCCAGCGGACCTGCTCCAGATGCGGCGCAACGGAGAAAACCAACACTACTGCTGCTCTTGGGCATGAATACAAGGATACCGTTGTGCCTCCCACCACGACCTCGGAGGGCTATACGGAACACAAATGCTCCCGCTGCGGCGACAGCTACAGAGACAACTACACCCCGAAGATAAAGGAAACCTTCGACATTCAGGCCGTCATGGACTACGGAAACGCTTACGCACAGAGCTTAGGCTTCACGATTGATTACTCGCTAAACATGAATAACTCGGGCTATTATCCCGGATATAATGGTGGTGGGTACAGCCTTGACTTCCTGAAGCGTGAAGCAAAAGACATTGTCCAATATACCTATGACAGCCTTCTGTCATTCGAAGAGACAATCGATGGTTTCCGCGGTAGAGTGCTAGTTACCTATAACTCTGAAACCGACAAGTATCGGATTGTGTTCCTGTACGGCTAACGCCATCCCGCTCACAATCAACCCAATAACCACAACCAGGCACGGCTCAACGCCGTGCCTTTTTTGCGCTCACAACCAAGGAGGATAAACCAAAATGAACAAGAAAACCAGGCGTATTCTTTCCCTGCTTCTGCTGTTTTCTCTGCTGGTAGGGGTTCTCCCGCTGACTGGCGTCTACAGGGCGGCGGCAGCGGAACCGGGAACCGTGGCCACGGAAGAGGAAAGCGAACCCCCCGCTGTGACGGAAACAGACCCTACAGAACCCATGGAGAAAACGCCAACAGAAACGGAGCCGGAGGACACAGACACCCCGGAAGATCCCACATGGGAAGAAGATGACTCTGGCGAGATCACTGATCTCGACCCGGAAAATCCCGGAGACGAGGATGCCAAGGACCAGGAGCCCCAGGAAGATGAGGTGAGGGCGGCAAGCTATAGCCTGCAGATCCCCATGATCCTCTACGGAACATCAACCTTCAGCGTCTCGTTCAAATATCCTAACGATCCGAATCAAACAACCTATACTGTCGGCCTTTCAGGACTGCGATATCACTATCTGAACGGAAAGATGGCCTACTGTCTGGAGCCCCAGGCGGGAAGTACGGCTGGAGCAATTTATTCCCAGATTGCTGGCGGAGCGAACTTGAATGTTTGGGATAAGTTTCTCAATGCTGCTCAGCGAAACGCGATTGCGCTAGCCTTGGCCTATGGCGCTCCCAATCGTTTGAACAGTAGCAACAGCCTGACAAAGCACGGATATGAAGCGGCCACGCAGGTCATTGTTTGGGAGCTGATTATCGGTTACCGGAGCTCTGCCAGGCCGTTTACCCGGGCCAACGCAGGACTGTATAATTTTGTCCTGAACCTGTGCAATCCCAATGACAGCACTGGTACATTAAGAGCTGCTTACGTCAGCGGATATAGCACCATTGTCTCTGCCATGCAGAACCACGGTGATATCCCGAGCTTTGGATCCAGACGATTGGCCACAGCTCCCACGCATGAGATGGCCTATGACTCTGCTGCTGGAGTATATAAAGTAGTTTTGACCGATACGAATAACGCGATCAACAATGACTTCCCGTATACGAATGGCAACGGGCTCACGTTTTCCAAATCGGGGAACAAGCTGACGGTAACCGCTACTGCAGCGGCCCTGCAAAATGCTCCTGTAACCGTGATGTCGACCGGCAGCAATCCGGATGTCGAAGACGCCTCCCCGGTCATCTGGGGCACGTCTGCCAGCAACCATACTCAGGGCCAGATCCTCTGTCAGATGGCGGAGCCTGACCCCGTGCCGTGCTATTTCAAGCTGACGGCACCAACTATGACCACGCTGACCATCCAGAAGGTCTGCGCTGACGGCAAAATCGGAGGGATCACGTTTACCGTGAAGGACAGCGCCGGCAATACGCTCTTTACCGGCCAGACCGACGCGGAGGGCAAGCTGAACGTGCCGAACCTGGAGATCGGTGCGACGGTCACCGTTACGGAAACCGTGCCGGAGGATTATGTGTGCGAGAACCGTACACAAACTGTCACTCTGACAGCAGGGACCAATACCGTCACCTTCCGCAATGTTCCGCTGGGGACCGCAGCCATGAACAAGGTCTCGGATGCCGGCGACGTGGAGGGCTACTGCTTCAATCTCTATCGCGCAAAGGCTGGAAACACAGGTTCAAAAACCTGGCACGGCAAATCTGACGCGGATGGCCGGATCTATGAAACGGACGGCAGCTACAACGTCCTTGGCACTGAGAAGTCATATGTGTTCAAGGGCTTGACGGACGGGACATACTCATTCCGAGAGGTTCTGTCCGTCTATGGAGCCGGGAACGTCTGGCCGGAAAGCATTGCGTTTTCGACGAGCGGCGGATCCACTCCCGCCTGCAATTTGACCTTCACCGGCGACCAGCTGATTGCCCAGGATAACGGCGACTGCACCGTTTCCGGGATCAATCTCACCGGTCTGGACGGCGGCGGTACGCTGACGATTACGATCAAGAACGAGCTGGTCATCGTACCCGAGGGTGAGATCTCCGTCCGAAAGGTAAATCAGAACAGCCAGCCGCTTTCCGGTGTGACCTTCCTGCTGGAATACTCCACGGACGGAGGGACAAGCTGGACGGCGGTTACCAGCCGAAACGAGAGCGATCCGATTACGACTGGAGCCTGTACTTCTGCCGGCCTGAATAACGGCAAGCTGATCACCGGAAACGATGGCCTTGCGGTCTTCGCCGGGCTCTGCGTGGAAACCGACGCAGGCCCGATCCTGTACCGGTTGACAGAGACTGCGACAAAACCCGGCTACAGTCTTCTCGTCACCTCAGCCTATGAAGGCCCGTTGCCCGAGGATGAGGAGTACGTCGTCACCCTCACCGTCGTGAACATGCCGGAATATCAGCTGCCCATGACAGGCGGCAAGGGACTCGCCATTTCCGGGGCAGGCGTTGCCCTGGCGCTGGCCGCTGCTGCTGCGCTTCTGTATCTGCTCCGTAAAAAGGGCAAACAGAGAAATTACATCTAAAGGAAAGGAACGTCAGATGAAAAACACAATTACTGTTATGCTCGTATCCACCCTGTCGGCGGTTGTTCTCTCCGCCTGCTTCTTCGTCGGCAAAGCGGTTACTTCGAGCGAACCTGCTCCGACCGAACCCGTGCCGTCTTCGGTGACTGCCTCGGTGGCCAAACCGAGCGATACCGAGATCCATGTGCCTTCGGAAACAACCGAGCCCACGGCTCCGGCTGTTCCGGCCAGGCTTACCCAGGAAGAACAGCTGGCCGTCAGCTTCGTGGAGGCCGTGATCCGGGAGGATTACGCTTCTGTTCTGGAAATGCTGTCCTCCTCCGTCTATCCCGACGCCCCGGTCTTTGAGGACGATATCCAATGGGCCCTGCCCAGGACCGATTTCAAAGTGCTGAAGGGCTTCGACCCTGAAACGGTCCAGTATACCGCCGTGCTGGATCATGGCGGGAACGTCGCCGTCACCGTCAGTGACGCCTCTGGCGCAAAAGAGACCGTGACGGTCAGGACTGAGATCCCCAAGGACGGGGACGGCTCTCCCAAGGTCAACGGCAGCGGCGACTTCTACCGTACCCGTTTCGGCTTCCGCACCCCCAGCGGCGTGAAAGTGGAGATTGGCGGCATTGAGATCGACCGGAATTATATCACGCAGAAGAACACCGGGACGATCAGCATGTACACCGACTGGCTGATCCCGGTCATCGGGATCAAGGACAAAACGATCCGACTCTCCTGCGACTGCTTTGACGAGACGGTGTCATTCACCCCCAAGTCCTGGTCAGATCCGCAGCAGGATGGCGAGTGCCGGCTTTTCCCTTATTACGAAGAGGAAGATGTTCTGCTGATCGTCAAAAACCTGTGGAACGATATGTACGCCACAGTACAAGCCCCTGATTCCAAGGCCTCGGATCTATACGCCTTTATTGCTTCCGACGCGGATCCGGATACCGCCCAGAACATCTATGACGCCTACAAGAGCCTGGATGATGAGAATGTGAAAATGACGCAAACCGTATTCCGCACGGACGGCTCGACCTTCTGGGCAAACGACCATTGTCTGGTCGTTAACATCGGTTATGAACTGACCTGGGGATCTGACGGGAACAAGAGCATGAAGCGCCTGGGTCACATTATCCTGGCCAGGGAAGAGGAGGGCTGGAAGGTGTACCGCGCCACGGACACAAGCCTGTTTTCTTTCCTCAATTATTTCACCAGCGAGTGGTGATCCCCATTCCGCCAAAATACTGAAACCAAAACATTGGAGGTGTAATCATTATGCCCGCAAAGAAAAGCTACTACGCGGAGCTGGCCAGCAAAGCCAATCAGGCCCTTGTGTATGCCAGAATCGACCGCCTCGTCAACAGCAGCTCCACCCACGTCAAGGCCTACGCCTCGGTCAATCTGGGCGGCGCCTTTTCTGTCCACGGCCTCAAGGTCGTGGATTCCGTCAACGGCCTGTTCGTGCAGATGCCCCAGACCTCCTATAAGAAGCAGGACGGCAAGGTCGCTTATACGGACGTGTTCCACCCCACGACCGCCGACGCCAGAGCGGAGATCAAAGCCAGGGTCCTGGAGGCCTATCAGCAGAAGATCGCTGAAGATCCCAGCCAGGCAGCAGCTCCGCCCGAACCGCAGTACGCCGTGATCGAGGACGCCGATCCGGACGATCCCTTCGGCAGCCAGCTTCCCTTCGACATGAGCATGTGAGCCTATGGCTCCTGAAACGTGCCCGCCCTACCGCAGCAGAGACGCCCCCAAAGGCGCTCTGCTTTTTGTTTTCTCCCTTCAATCCAAATATTATAAAAACGAAAGGACGATACTATGAAAACCAATATCAAGCGGATCCTCGCGGCCATGATGGTCATCGCCATTCTCTTCACCCTGTCCGTGAGCGCCTTCGCCGCGTCCACGCCCGAGGCGACCATCGACTACACCAGAACCGGCTCCCTGAGCATCTACAAGTATGACATGACCTCCGCCGCCGAAGACGGCGTGTGGAGCACCGAGTCCTACGTCTCCACCGGCCTCGCGGACAGCGACGTGGAGCAGACCCTCAATCCCTACGCTATCCAGGGCGTGGAGTTCACTTACCTGCGGGTGGCCGACATCGAGACCTTCTCCGACATCGTGGACGGCGAAAGCATCACGAAAGTTCTTTACGGCGTTCCCGGCACGGAGAACGACATGGCTTTCCTGACCGCCCTCGGCCTGACGGCGGCGGACGCCTACGCCCCCGCCACCAAGACTGTGGACGGCACCATCTGGTACTACTACGAGTCCGATACCCTGATCAACGCCCTGCGGAATAAGCTGGACGCCAACGCCACTGAGATCAAGAACGCGCTGGAGAACGTGGTCAAGACCCAGGGCGGCACCGCCATGCCCGAGACCGACGCCTATGGCCACAGCGAGGCCCAGGGCCTGGAGCTGGGCCTGTATCTGGTGGTGGAAACCCGCGTCCCCGAGGATGTGGTCAACACCACGGCTCCCTTCTTCACCTCTCTGCCCATGACTACCATCGACGGAGCGGAGTGGAACTACGATCTGGTCCTGTACCCCAAGAACGCCACCGGCGGCCCCACCCTGGAAAAGACTCTGCGGGAAGCCAACGCCGATACAGGCAAGAACAACGGCTCCGACGATATCACGGACGGCTACGCCCACACCGGTACCGCCTCTGACGGCGACGTGATCGACTATCAGGTGATCTCCCGCCTGCCGGTCATCACCTCCAGGGCTTCCTACCTGACCACCTACACCTTTGTCGATACCCTCTGCAAGGGCGTTACCTACAACAAAAACGACGTGAAGCTGGAGTGGTTCACCGACGCCGACTGCACGGAGAAGATCACCGAATGGACCGAGACCGACGAGGACCTGAAGTTCAGCGTCTCCTACGCTGATGGCGCGGATGACGCCGAGGTGATGACCATCTCCATGACCGCCGCGGGCCTGGCCGAGATCAACGGCTCCGCCGCCGTCTACGGCAGCGACTCCATCTACAGCGGCTACTCCGAGTGCTATATCCGGATCACCTACGCCGGTACCGTCAATTCCGACGCCACCGTGATCTACGGCGACAGCGGCAACCCCAACGAGGTTGTTCTGGAGTGGCGCAGAACCAACACCGCCTACTATGACACCCTGCAGGACTGCTGCCATCTGTACGTCTACGGCATCGAGGTCAGCAAGCGCTTCAGCGACAACGCCGGCAACTACGGCGAGGTCACCTTCACCGTCTACAACGAGACGGACGGCTACTGGCTGAAGGCGGAGCAGGCCGAGGACGGCCTCTACTACGTGACCGACCATATGGCGACGGAGGACGAGGCCACCAGCTTTATCCCCAACACCGAGACCGGCGTTCTGAAGATCTGGGGCCTGGAAGATGACGCTTACACTGTCACCGAGACCCACACCGCCAAGGGTTACACGCTCCTGAAGGACTCCATCTCCATCGTCATCACCGCCACGGAGAGCGATACGTTCTGCGAGATCTGCGGCGCGGCTCTCCTGACCGCCTCCGCTGCCGTCAACGGCAAGCCCGTGACCATGCTGGAAAACAACGGTTCCGTCAACGCCGTCGTGCCCCTGACCGTGGTCAACACCAAGGGCCCCGACCTGCCCGTCACCGGCGACAACGGCGTGTGGATGTACGGCGTCTTCGGCACCTTGCTGATGACCGCCGCTGCTGCCGCGATCATCCTTGCCATGAAGAGCAAGAAAGCTTCCAAGCACAAGCAGTAAAAGCCCCAAAGGCCGGCTGCCCGTTTTCGAGCAGCCGGCCTTTCTGGCCTCAGTTATTAGTTCACGATCTGGCCCCAGAACAGGAGCTCGGGGGATTCACCATTCTTCAGAATGTAGAAGCTGAAGGGCTGATCGGCCAGGAAGATCTCAGGAGTCTCGGGTTCGCCCGGTTCGGCGCTTTCGGCCCCCATGATAACTGCAGTGACCGCCGCAGCCTCCAGGCCTTCCTCGTCGATATGAACTTTGGCCTTTTGGATGATGTCCTCGACATAGAGCGAATCGGTGTACAGGGGATCGAATTCCGCAGCGCCATCTGTAAACATCCTGTCACAGCCCATGAGCTTCAGGTAGTTCACCAGCTCCTTCTGATCCAGGGAAGTCTCGACATCGAACATGGGAACGGTGACGTCCACCAGCTTGTATTCCGCCTTGGCGAGCTTCTCAGCCAGGCCGGTATCCTCGCCCAGGACGAAGACCATGGACATGCCGCCCTGAAGGGGAACGGAAACCAGCTGCGTCTGATCATCCTTGTAATACGCCATGTGAGAGGTCTGCTCCATAAAGGGCTTCTGGACCTTCTCGCCGGAACGGGTGGTAAAGTCCCGGTCCCCGAGCTTATAGAAGCCGCCGTCCCAGCCGGTCTTCAGATACAGTGCGTTCACCAGGACCGCAGAGGTTTCTGAAGCGTCGTTCAGGATGCTGGGGATCAGGCCGTTCGTCTTTTCGTTCACCCAGGCGTTCACAGCGTCGGCCAGTTCAGCGGCCTTGGCGGAATACGCTTCCGCGTAGCAGGTCTTGGCGATATCGTCCAGGAAGCTCTGGCGGAACTCACCGGGCAGATCCTGATTGGACCAGACGGAATTGACCACCCAATAGGCAGAGGTTATTTTCTGGCCTTCGGAAGCACCGGGGAAGAAGGAAGCGTATTCTGCGGCCTCTTTCTCCATAGCTTCGAAGTACTCCTTGAAGCCGTCCACACCGGCCAGAACCGTGGCGTACCAAGCCCGGAGCTCATCCAAATTCTTGAAGCCGAGTGCCTCAAGAAGCTGGGCCTGGGTCTCGCCCTCCGCGCCGAGGGCAGCCATGGTCAGGGCGGCCTTGAAGGACAGCGGGGAGACGGTGAAGTTCTCGTCGGCCCGTCCGGCCTGCTTCAGATACTCGACCAGCTGATTGTCAAAGGCGGAGAAGCCCAAGGCTTTAGCGTTGATCACTGCCGAAAGCGGAACAGCGGGGACGGGCTCTTCGGGCTTGACCTGCGGCTCTTTCGTGCCCGCGGGATCAGAAGCGGGAACGGGATCCTCAATGCCCCGACAGCCGGTCAGACAGGAAACGGCCAGGATTACGGCCAATGTTAAGCAGATAATCGTTTTGAGTTTCATTTTGGATCGTCCTCCATTTGCAAATTCGAGTGCTTGCAGCGCTTACTGGCTATATGACGATTCAGAACGGGAATTGTTCCAGTGAAAGCGGGAAGCGCTTGTTTTTCGGGCTGCGGCTCTATCGCTCTGCCCGGCTTCTGATTCAAAAAAACATCAAAAAACTATGACCAAGAAGGAGAAAAACACTATGAAAGATCCCAATATGGGTGATACCCTGCTCGACACCCTTCAGTCCTATTTTGTCGGAAGGGAGAACCAAATCAAGTCTGTAGATCTGGGCATTATCTTTGGCCTGGATTCCAAGCTGATCCAGGAGCTGATCCACACGCTCCGCCACGAAGGGTATCCCATTTGCGGAGACCATGACGGATACTTCTACGCAAGCTGCGATGCAGACATTGAAGACACCGCCAAGTGGCTCCTGACCATGGGCTGGCGGATCCAGGAAACGGCCTGCGCCATGCTGATCGCGGCGAACCTTGACCACAACGCTCCCTACGCGCTGGCAATCATGAAGGAGGCGACAATCACGTTATGAGCGTCAAAATGCGAAAATGCCGCACGCCATATAAGCGGCCCACCAAGCGGATCCGGATCGATCCGGTCGTAGAAATAGACGCGCGCTTCTCCCTTGTTTGCGAAGACGATTATCGGCATTCTACGGTCACCGCCCGCCGCTGCGTGTGGGACGGGACCTGCGAATCCTGTCCCAGCTCGTACCGCTGCAATTTCTGAAACCGCAGCCCCGAAAAAGGAGGTTCCATGAAACGGCGAAAACTCTATATTATTCTGGCGGCTATTCTTTTTCTCCTGGCGGCAGGCTTTACGGCGTACCCGCTGGCCGCCAATTATATCAACGACAGGCATCAGTCTCTGATTCAGACAGACTATTCCACAGCGATAAAGAAGTTGGACAACACAGATATAGCGGCGGCCCGGCAGACTGCCCAGGACTATAACGAGCGCTTGAAGCCGATCCGCTACGACCGGGAGGCCGTGGACGCCGCTTCCGTCTCTTACGAAGAGCAGCTGAACCTTACCGGTTCCGGGATCATGGGCTACGTGGAGATCCCGAAGCTGGGTGTTAACCTCCCCATCTATCACGGGACGGAAGAGGCTGCGCTCCAGAAGGGCGTCGGCCACCTGATCGGCTCCAGCCTCCCCATCGGCGGCGTTGGGACCCACAGCGTCATCACCGGGCACAGCGGCGTCGCCGGCAAACGGCTGTTTTCCGATTTGGAGCAGCTCGCGCCGGGAGACGTGTTCTATCTGCGCGTCTTGGACGAGACCCTGGCTTATGAGGTGACGGAGTGCAATACCGTCCTGCCCTATGAGACGGACCTGCTCCTGCCGGATGCGGAAAAAGATCTCTGCACCCTGGTCACCTGTGTGCCCTTCGGCGTTAACAGCCACCGTCTGCTGGTCCGGGGCTCCAGAGTACCGTACCAGGCAGCCGCCGCAAATGATACACACGTTGCCTATAACCCCGCAAAATCCACCTGGAAGGAGCAGTACGAAAAGAGCCTTGCGATTGGCGGGGCAGCCGCGCTCGGCGTGATTACCGCAGGGCTGCTGGTCTCTTTCTTCCGAAAGAAACGGAGGAAGCGCCATGAAGCATAAAATTCTGTTTGCTATCGGAGCCCTTTTACTGCTGGCCGGCCTTGCGGTCCTGCTGTACCCAACCGCGAAAACTGCCGTCCTGCACGGCAAGGAGAGAGACAGTATCGAGGCTTTCGAGAAGTACGTGGAAACGGCCCAGGCAGCGGAACCCACGTCTCAGAGCATGAGCCCGGAAGACGGGCCGCTGTCAACAGAACCGGAAGCCGGGACACCCGAACCCGCCCGCATTTTTCCGGAGCTGTGGGAGGCCTGTGTGGCCTTCAACGAGCAGCTCCCGAAAACGCAGCGCGAAACCTACACGGAGGACAGCATGCGCAGACCGTCCCTGCGGCTATCCGACTACGGCTGGGAGCAGGAAGTCTTCGGGTACATATCCATCCCCGCCGTTGGGATCGAAGCACCTTTGTATCTCGGCGCAAGCAGTGCCCATATGGACGTGGGCGCTGCCATCCTCGGTCAGACCTCCATGCCCATTGGCGGGGAGAGCACCCATTGTGTGATCGCCGGCCATCGGACCTGGTCCGGCGCGATCCAGTTCAAGGGGCTGGAGCAGCTCGCCGTGGGTGACAGAGTCTATCTCACGAACCCATGGGAAACTCTGACCTACGAGGTCATCGAAATCAAAACCGTTCTGCCGGACGTGACGGACGAAATCATGGTGCAAAAGGGCCGGGATCTGATTACCGTCTTTACCTGCACCTATCCTAACAGCCGCAGGCTTCTTGTGACCTGCGAGCGCGTCGAAGAAGGAGGAACAAAATCATGGAAGCCGATTCTGCTGCCCTGGGTTGCATAGCCGTCGAGATAGGCCTGTTGCGGCTGCTTCGAGACAGCGGCGCGATCACGGAAAAAGAGTACCGGGGCATCTGCGAGGTGGCCCGAAAGCATACCGGATCCGACCTTTTTCTGCTTTGACATCGTTGCTAAATGCCCTGTTATTTCTGCGAAAAACCCGCATATTTCAGTAGATATCTTCGAAGTCTTGTGGTATTGTGTGAGTTACAAAAAGAGAGGAGCTGATCGCATGCCAACCGTCCGAACGATCCTGCCGCAAAGCACAAACGAGGCCGTACCGATCCTGCGGGTGGCGGCATATTGCAGAGTCTCCAGTGACTCTGACGACCAGCAGCATTCCTTTGGCGTTCAAACTGAATACTACAGAAACCTGATCGGCGAGAATCCTCTCTGGACTCTCGCTGATATTTATGCGGACGAGGGCATCACCGGAACCTCCACGAGACGCCGTGACGAATTCAACCGTATGATCTCCGACTGCAAGAAGGGTAAGATCGACAGGATCCTGACCAAATCGGTCTCCCGCTTCGCCCGGAACACGGTGGACTGTCTGGAGACGGTACGCATGCTCTCCGGGCTCGGGATCAGCATCCTGTTCGAAAAGGAGCTGATCGATACCGCGAAAATGTCCAGTGAGGTGATCCTGAGCTTCATGAGCACCCAGGCGCAGGACGAATCCGCTTCCATCTCCGGAAATATGCTCTGGAGCTATGAGAAGCGGATGAAAAACGGCAGCTTCATCTGCTGCTATACGCCCTACGGCTACCGCTGGCAGGATCGAGAGCTGATAATTGTCGAGGAGGAAGCTGAAATCGTTCGCAGAATCTACTCGGAATACCTTTCCGGAGTCGGCATGGTCCAGATCGCCAGAAGGCTCGAGGCGGATAAGGTGCCACACAGAACTGGCTACCACTGGACGCCGGAAACCGTCGATTATATCCTTCACAACGAGAAATACACCGGAGATGCCCTGCTCCAGAAATTCTTTACGACAACTACACTTCCCGTGAAGCAAAAGGAAAACCACGGCCAAAAGCGAATGTTCTATGTTGAAAACAGCCATCCATCCATTATCCCGAAGGATACGTACCTGGCAGCGCAAGCGCTTACGGCGGCAAGACGGCCCAAGCCCGGCACGCCGCAGCGGCACCCGTTTGTTGGGCTCATCCACTGCGGACAGTGCGGCCATCCGTTCCGCAGGGTCGTGCGGGGAAACACCGTATACTGGAAGTGCCGCAGATATGTCAAGCAGAAAACAGACTGCGTCCCGATAAGAATCGACGAAGAGGACGTCATTGCCGCCGTATTACGCGCAGGCCGGGTTCTGAAGGAGAACCCGCAAATCATAGCGGAGACCGTCGAAGCACTGAGCGGCCTCTACGAAAAAAGCAATGCCTCCCCCGCAAGGCTGAGTGAAATAGACCAGAAAATCACAACGCTGGTCTCCCAGATCCATCTGTTGTCCCAGCTGCAGACACAGGGGATCCTGGACGCCGCCGATTTTACAGGACAGCGGGAATCGCTGAACAGTCAGGTCGCGAAGCTCAGAGCGGAGCGAAGTGCCATCCTTCGTAGGGATGATGAAAGTGATATCGCCGAGCTGAGAGAACTGGCGGACGCCATCGAAGACCTGGACACGGAAGACGCGGAAAGCGTCATGAGCGATATGCTTCAGCTTATGGAGCAGATCACCGTCATCTCCAATACAGAGATCACGATAACCCTGACCGGCGGACTCACGATACCGGAGCGTCTGCCGAAAAAGAAACGGAGATAAACATGAAAAACAGAAACCTGCCCTTTGGCTATATAATCCAGAACGGTGCGATTCGAATCGCGCCAGGCGAGGCTGAGATCGTCCGCGCCGTCTTCGATGACTACATCGCCGGCGCTTCGCTGAAGCGTATAGCGGAGGACCTGACGGCTCGCCGTGTGGAATTTCTGCCGGGGGAGTATGTCTGGAACAAAAACAGGATCGCCCGGCTCCTTGCCGACCGCAGATATTCCGGCGCGTCCGGATATGATCCGATTATTGACAACGCCAGCTTTGACGCGGCCCAGAGGATCTGCGAAAGCAGAAACACCCGCGGCGCCTGCGCTCATTCAGAGATCGTCTCGCCCGCTGTCGTGGAGATCCGGTGCGGGGTCTGCGGAGGCAGGGCCGTTAGGGTTTGTGATCAAAGGACCGCTTACCGTCAGAAGTTCCGCTGCGCCGACTGCGGTGCCGAGTACCGGATGACCTCTGAAACGCTCAACGGACTGCTGGAGGACCTTCTGCGGCACGCGGTGATTAAAGCACAGCCGCAGACTGTGACGAGTCTGGAAGTGCGCCGCATGGAGAACGAGATCGCACGTCTCTTTGACATGCCGTCCCCTGACGGTGCTATGATCCGAAGGCTCATCTTCGATGTGGCCGCGGAGAAATACCGGCTCTTGACCGCCGGTCGTGAAATAACGGATAAACTGAGGACAGATCTGGCTCCAGCCAATCTGTCCTCTTCCAATATAAGGAAAACTGTCATGGAAACCGTCAGCATGATCACGCTGACCGGTGATGAAACGATTGATGTCACCCTGATCAACGGTCAGGTGCTCAGGAAGGAGCAGGCAAATGGAACAGGCGGATCTGAAAACCGTTCGGATGATTCAGCCGAGCGTATCCCCGGAACAAAAGAAGGAGTCGCATAAGCAGCTGCGGGTCGCGGCCTATTGCCGCGTCTCCACTGATTCCGATGAGCAGGAACTGAGCTTTGAAGCACAGCGCGAATATTACACCGATAAGATCATGCGCAACCCCGAGTGGACGATGGCCGGCATCTTTGCCGACGAGGGAATCTCAGGCACCCAGGCGAACAAGCGCAAGGAATTCATGCGCATGATCCGTCTCTGCCGTCAGGGGAAGATAGACCTGATCCTAACAAAATCCGTCTCCCGGTTCTCCCGAAACACCGTGGACTGCCTGACCTATGTCCGGGAACTGAAGGGGCTCGGGATCCCGGTGGTCTTCGAGAAAGAAGGCCTCAACACCATGCACATGACCAGTGAGATCTATATCAGCATGCACGGGATCTTCGCTCAGTCGGAATCCGAGTCGCTCAGCGGTAACGTCCGGATGGGCGTGCAGATGGCGGCCAAGAAGGGCAAGGTCAACTTCAATTACTCGTCCTTCCTCGGATATAGACGTGGGCCGGACAACAAGCCGGAAATCGACCCGGAGCAAGCCGAGACCGTGAAGCTGATTTATCAGAGGTTCCTGGCCGGTGACAGCCTCGTTGCGATCTCGCGGCTCCTCAATGAAAAGCGAATCCCTACCCCGATGAAAAAAACGAACTGGGGAACGCAAACGATCCAATCCATCCTGACGAACGAGAAATACAAGGGCGACGCCCTGCTGCAGAAAACATACGTATCGGACTGCATTACCCATAAGATTAAGAAGAATGACGACAGGCCAAAATACTACGTGGAGAACAACCACCCTGCCATCATTTCCCCGGAAACCTTCAACCGGGTTCAGGAGGAGATTGCCAGGCGCAACAGTAAAAGGAAGGTCAAACAGGTCGGCACAAAAACGAGCCTCGGAAAATACTCCGGAAAATACGCTCTGACCGAGCGCCTCGTCTGTGGCAAATGCGGAAGCCCTTACCGCCGCTGCACCTGGACCTCTCACGGAGTGAAGCGGGTGGTTTGGAGGTGCATCAGCCGGCTGGATTACGGAACGAAGTACTGCCCCGATTCGCCTACCATCTATGAAACAGATTTACACGCCGCAATTATGCGGGGAATCTGCGATCTCGCAACGCATGGAACGGCCGCGCAGCCTGTGGACGCGCTAAAGCTGCATGTAAAAGCGTACTTCGGGAAAGGCAATAGTACTGCCGAAGACGAATTAAGAGCTCAGGAACTGATCAGCAGAATCACCCAAGCTGCAGCTGGCGGGGTCTACTCCGAAGAAATGGCCTCGATGGTTGCGGAATTGAACGAACTGAAGCAGCGTATCGCTGAAGCTAAGGCAAGACACAGCAAAAACGCATTATCAAATCAGCGCATGGATGGTGTAATGGCTGCGATAAACAAGCTTTCAGACGCAGACGTTGAGTTTAGTGATGACATCGTTCGGCAGATTGTTGACTGCGTTCGTATTCAGTCTGCGGACAAGATCGAGATCAGTTTCAAAAACGGAGATATTCACGAAATGCTACTTGCTACGTAAATCACCGTTACGAAAAACGGAGCAAAACAGAGGTGGTGTATTCGACATGGAAAGCCGTACATACTACTATGCCAGAGTCTCTACAAAAGAGCAAAACCTCGACCGCCAAATCGCAGCGTTCGTTGGGCTTGGCGCTGAAGAACGTGAAATCATTACGGATAAGGAGAGCGGAAAGAGCTTAGACCGTCCAGGATACCAGGCGCTCAAGAATGTGATTCTCCGTCAAGGCGATACACTGGTCGTCAAGTCTCTCGACCGGCTGAGCCGCAGTAAAACCGATATCCACAACGAATTACAATTTTTCAAAGACCAGGGGATACGACTGAAGGTGATTGACCTTCCGACAACCATGATGGATTTGCCGGAAGGTCAATCTTGGGTTTTCGAGATGGTGAACAACATTCTGATTGAAGTGATGGGAACCATTGCCGAGCAGGAACGGCTGACGATCAAGCAGCGTCAGGCCGAAGGGATCGAAGCGGCTAAGGTCAAAGGAAAGAGGCTGGGAAGGCCACCGATGAAGAGGCCAGAGAACTGGGAGCAGGTATATGGTTCCTGGAAACGAGGCGAGATCACAGCAAGAAAGGCGATTGAAATGCTGGGCATGAAAACAGCAACCTTCTACAAGCTCGTCCGCACGGTGGAGAACAGATAAGGCGGGCAATGTCTCGATAAAAGCTCGCCCATTCTTAGAAATAGGGATAAACGCCCATTTGGAGAATTATAGAGAGTTTTTCGTGCCCTCTTGGAGTGTGGATAAAAGTCTGCTTTTCTATACAGCCCGTTACTATTACTATCTGTCTATTCAAAATTGTTATTGTATTGCAGAGCAATACTTAATCATTTTGATCATTGTCATCCCAATCTTCGCCCTCACCAAGCTCGTCCAAATTATCCACGGCATCTGGAACTTCTTCTCTGTTCTCCTGTTGCATTTCCTCAAACATCATAAATGCAATGAATTCTTCACCGATGTCAGTTTTGCCGTCCCCGCTAAAATCGAACAGCGCCTCAAGATCAAACAAACCCACAATAAAACGCCCCCTTCGGTTGTGGTGATGTTCCGCACTGTGCGTCAAACGACATTTTTTGATTTATCCATGATTACTCACAACACAGTAATTGAACACATGTGTCAAAGTCATATTCAAGTTTTGTAAAAGTCACATTGATCCCGTACTGTGTTTTCAGTTGTTTTGCGCAACCCAGAAAGGAATAATCGTTAGTGACTGTAATGAAATATACTCGGTAACTGTCCGTGTGTTCTTCTGTGACATCAAGAATTTTCACTGCTTCGCAAACTGCAGCCGCAGTTTCCTTTATCTTTCTGCAAAGGGAATCGTTATGATCCTGAACTTGTTTTGTGCGCCGTGACATTTGTTGCTTCGCAATGTAGTAATTACAAGCTTTTCCAATACAGTTATGTTCTACCCGCTGTTTTTCTGTTAAGAAGCCTGGGTGCTCCGAGAATTGACAATACCCCACACAGCGGGAACACCCAACATTCGAACCTGAAATCGTTCGATTATGGTCTCTGGACATTCGTTTTCTGTCAAAAGGATGTCGCTGATCCACATCCCATATATCAGCAGTTCCGATCATATCGCAATCCTCGTGGTAGAGTCGGTCCTCTGGATATATGTACTCTTCCTGATCAAACGGCACGCCCGACATCTTTTAGGCTCTATCCAGTTATTATCCCGGACAACTTTTTGGAAAGAGGCAGAATACCTAAACTTGTTTCCACAATCCTGACACTGCAATTGTTTGTCTGTAAACTGGCAACCTATGATTTCGTTGCTCACACATTGCTGAGTGTCGTTGTTTCTGTTCATCAAGACGATTGAAACAGGAACAACGGGGGTACTTGGGGGTGCTTTCATAACGACGGTTTGTTGCCTGTCTTCCCAAAGATACAGTCGCTCCATAGCGATTTCATAATTATCTTCCTCGTACTTTGCCCAACCCATAACGCACACTCCTTTATTGGTTTGTGGTTACATCATATCAGCAAAGGCGAAATCTTTGTAGGACAGTTTTTGTCGTAAAACTTTTACAGTTTGCCCTTTTCGGCCTATCAACCGCCACGCTATGCTGGCTGGTCAGAAAAGAAAGCTATAAAGGGAACATCAAAGAACTCTGCCAGTTCCTGTACAACATCAATCTTGTTGATACCATTATTGATGTACCTGCTGACAGTGCGAATATCCATACCATAATCGTAAGAAAAGTCTTCCTGCGAGCGGTAGTTTTCTTGGATTAACTTTCGTAACATCATGCCAGCATTTTGCTGTGGAGATAACTTTTCCATTTCCGTTACCTCCTTAATTCCTGCACCAAACCCGCCGTATTGTACGGCGAACATTCAGTATGTCATCTGCGCTCGATTCAAAAAATACTGGTTTAAGCCCTCCTTTTTTCTCGGGGGAGATTGCCTTTTTAATTACATCAATATATTCAGTCCAATCAGAAGTCTCTTTAGCAGTCTTTTCAACATACAATTCTGTTGGCCTTTTTGCTCTCTCCTCAACAGGGAGATAATCATCATCGCAGATGTATCTCATCTCCGATTCTTCTTCTGGAGAAAACTCAATATGAGCGGCATCCGACCAATTAAACCAGCAATAAAAGTTCATTATTTTCATCATAAACTCGCGCATTGCAGCTTTAATGTTTTCCCCAGGAAATGCGTTGCAAAACTGCTGGGCAGCATCGATGTCATCAAAGAACTCTTTACATCGCCAGGGAATAAAATCCTTGGTTGGAAAGAGTGCTCCACTGTAGCTAAACCTGCGGATCTTTACATAGGAGAAAAAGTCTTTATATGTTTCCTCTTTATATGCCTCCCTGTATCGGCAAACATTTTCATAAGTAATCAGCGTGTTTGGCATAACTCTGTCGCCAGCATGAAACCATGAGGCCAGGAAATTCATCTCGTGTATTTCTTCTTCGCACAGATCAGAGTTGACCGCCTTAAAAAACAGTTCTTTCAGCCGCTGCACCATTGTGTTGAATGATCTTATCATTTCAGGGCAACGAGGGAATGAAAAGAAGATTTCTGTTTCAATGTGCAGATTTTCAATTTTTGCATTCTTGTGATATGTGCCAGGCACTACAGCATCAATTTCCTTTAGCTTCCTGACGAGCCGGGACTTAACATTCGAGTAGTTATATCGTGGCTCAACAGTGATACCGCTCTTCTCGCCAAAAATGGCAAGAAGAAGCTGCTCTTCTGGGGTTGGCGCTTCTCCCTTAAAACCTGAAGAGAAAGCCCACCGCCTCAGAAATTCATTATACAAGCCAAAAAAAGGATACTTTTCTGCGTATCGTCTTGCTGCAAGTTCATCCATGTTTAGGATTTCCTGCTTGTCCATACCTAAGTGGATAGACAGCCTAGAAAGTGTCCAATCATCTACAAATCCACCCGGAAACAATGGCCGGTCAATAAAACTGTCGCTTTGAGCGTCATATTCAGATAAGAAATCAGCTCTGATCGCATTGTATCTATCGAAAATTCGCTCCACATATTTGGAAAGTTCGTAGGCATTAACCATTTATCTGCACCTCATCTCTCTAGGATATATATAGTATACACGGTAATCCACCACATGTTTAGGACAGTTTTTGTCTTATGAGAATTACAGCATTATATAATATCATAACATATAAAAAACCACTTGTCTACTTCAGAGACACATAGGAAAGCCATAATACATATGTTGGAAAATGACGCTCTTATCCATGTGTAGTTTTCATTGCTTTTATAGCTGTTAACCTGTATAATGATGGCGTAATACTAGATTGTTTATTGGAGGCTGTACGCAACGGAGGTCAGAAATCAGATGGAACAAACGAAGATCAGATTGTTGCGAGTTCTTTCGATCATTCGGGAGACAAACGAAGATCACCCAATCACCGCGAACCAGATCGTTCACCAATTACATTTGTACGGAATGGAGGCTGAACGGAAGGCTGTTTTGCGGGACATCGCAGCGCTTCAGGATTACGGATACGATATTCTCCTGCATGAGGACAACAAGCAGGGTTATTATCTGGCCTCCCGCGAATTTGAGGATTGGGAGCTGAAAGTCATCATTGACGCGGTTGCCGGGGCGGGCTTTTTGACGTCAGAAAACAGCGAAAGCCTCTGCAAGCGCATCGCGTCCCTTGCCAGCAAGGCGGGGCAAGCTGTGCTGAGAAGCGCAACCCCCGTATTCTCAAACGTAAAGAACGGAGACCCTACAACAAAAAACGCCATTGATCAATTGCTGACTGCGATTCGCAGAAAGAAGAAGGTCGGATTCCGTTATGTTTTTACAGGAAACGATCTGGAAAAACATCTGCGGTACGACGGAGCCGAATATCAGATCTCCCCGTATGCGCTGATTTGGCGGCAGGACAGATACTATCTGATCGGCAATTTTGAGCGATACAAGACCCTGTCCTATTACCGCCTGGATCGTATCAGAGAGCTTCACCTACTGGATGCGCCGATCGTTCCGATGGAAGAACTCCTCGGCCCAAATGCCGATATGCAGATGAAGGAATACATCAATCGGAACCTCAACAATTACGGTGGAAAGCAGACAAGAATCCGTCTCCGTGTGGATGCGGATATGACGGATCTGCTTGTTGATACCTTCGGCAGCAATTTCCGAATTGAGAAAGTGATTGACAACACGATGCTCGTCTCCGCAACCGTAAGCGACGGCTGGGGTCTGAACGCATGGCTGCTGCAGCACGGGGATAGCGTTGAGATTCTTGAACCGGAAGAGATTCGGAAGGAGTTTGTTCACTTATTAGATCAAATCAGGGAGAAATATCATAATCAGAAGTAACCTATCCCATATTTGTCCACGACACCCGGCTATAATCAATCATGGAAAGACACCTGAAACAATGATTGTAAAAGGAGGGTCGTGTGATGAAATACACATCCGCACAGGCAAACAAGCTGCTCCGAAAGCGGCAGGAGGAGCGCGACGTTCTGTTGTATCAGGAGAACATTAGCCGTACTTTTGTTGCCGCGACGACAGAAGACAAAGAACGTGCCCGACCGGAATACAGCTACAGAGATACACAGGATAGGCTCAAAAAGCTCGAAGCAGACATCCGGGCGATCAAGCACGCAATCAGCGTATTCAATACCACGCACTTCGTGGATGGGTTTGACATGACCGTAGATCAACTCCTGGTATACCTCCCGCAGCTGAACGAACGGAAAAACCGCCTCGGAAAAATGGCGTCCGCTCTGCCCAAGCAGCGAATGTCCAACAACGGACGCTCAAATCTGATCGAATACGAATATGCAAATTATGAAATTGAGGCCGCGAAGAAAGACTATGAGGCTGCCAGCGACGAACTGGCAATGGCTCAAGTTGCGCTGGATCAGCTGAACAACACCGAGATCATGGAAATTAACGTGGAATAATTCTTTTTTTCCGTCATCAGCCATTCCCAGACTCCAGACGGCCGTTATTCTATCGTTATCAGGCACAGTAAATTGTTATTATGATTGTTGTTCGTTAACGTCCGGCCGACCAAAACATTGCTGTTTTCCTGGCTGATGAAAAAACTTGACCCACGCGGCGGAAGTACGGTTATACGCTGATAATAGATACCATAAGGGGAGGAACACATGAGACATACCGGTAGATACAAAGGGACCGAAAAACTTCTTCTCAACGGGAAAGAACTGCCGTATTCCATGCTGGATTTTTGGAGCATCAATCTTTCCGAAATCCTGCTGAATATGACACGGGGAAGCTTCGCGGAGTTTCTGGTCAGATGCGCCTTGACCGAGGGCGGCTTTGACGCGCTGGGGGACGACGCCGTAAAAACGGGTGTGGAGGCATTTGATATTGACGGTCCTGAAATCACCACCCCGCATGGGAAACGCGCAAGCAGGATTGAGGTCAAATCCTCTGCCAGCGTTCAGATTGATACTCCGGACGATAAAGAGCCGATTACCTTACCTCCGAGTCAGTTGAAATTCAGTATACGAAAAGCAATTGACTGGCAATCCAAATCAAAAGTTGCCCAACGAAACAATGATCTCTATGTGTTTGCCCACTATAAGGCAACCAGTAAGTCTGACAATATGCTGGATCTTTCTTTCTGGGATTTTTACGTTTATCCGACCTATAAAATTGACAGAGACGCATCAGGCTTGGCAAAGCAAAACAGCATTTCCGTTTACAGGCTGCAGATGCTGGATGTCCCCTGTGTATCATTCCGCGACCTGTTCCAAGAGATCAAGAAAGTCACAGACGATATTACTTCACACTATGCTTCAAATTGGTATGGTGTGGAGTTGATTTCCGATCCGAGCACACGCTCAGAGGCCGAGAAAGCGGAAATCGCTATTTTATCAGCAGCCTGCCGGGAAATGGGATATGAATACTCCGCTCGATATCTTGAATTGTTTGGAAAAAGAGCGATGGACCCGGGATTCACCCATGGGATAAACCAGGCAGTTGAAGCATTCTATAAAAAATGCGTTGAGGAGTTGCATCCATATAATTGGTACCACCAGTACCCAAAGGATATCATCCTCTGAACAAAAAAGCTTTCAGAATTCTAAAGAACGGAGTGTTTAGAAATGATTGGAGCAATCATCGGAGATATTGTCGGTTCTGTTTACGAATTTGACAACATCAAAACAAAAGACTTCGTTCCGTTTGCTGGGCATCACGGGAATGCGTGCACGTTTACGGACGATTCTGTCATGACCCTTGCCGTGGCGCTGGCCTTGCTCGGGGCAGACGGTAATTGGGATCTGCTCCCAGCATATACGGATCGGGCCATGCATGAGCTTGGCAGACGGTACCCGGACAGAGGCTATGGAGAGCGATTCGGAATGTGGCTGTTTCTGGATGGCCATGAGCCCTACAACAGCTTCGGAAACGGAGCTGCGATGCGGGTCAGTCCGGTCGCCTATGCCGCAAGGGACTTGGATGAGGTGAAATTGCTTTCCAGACTTGTCACCGGCATAACGCACAACCACCCGGAGGGCTTGAAGGGCGCAGAAGCGACTGCGGTCTGTACCTGGATGGCACTGCATGGAAGCAGCAAAACCGAAATTGAGCAGATAGTATCAGCGGAATACTACGATCTGTGGTTCACACTTGATGAGCTCCGACCGACCTACGAATTCAACGAAAGCTGCCAGGAAACGGTTCCGCAGGCAATTAAAGCGTTTCTGGAAGCCGTTGACTTTGAGGACGCGATCAAGAACGCGGTCTCTCTCGGTGGCGACAGCGACACCCTCGCGGCAATCACCGGCGCGATTGCTGGCGCGTACTATGAGATTCCAAACGTCATGCGAGAAAAGACGGTACAGCTGCTGGGGCCGGGTCTGACGGCGATTCTGGACAGGTTTGAAGCAAATTTCGACGGAAAGACTTGACAACTGCTCTGAAATTCGATATGCTATTATATACCATAGAGAGTGCGCGAGGGACAAGCCCATTGACCGCACACCAACCTGCAACAGCAAGGTGGTAAAGCTTGAACGATGGGGAACGTTGCGTGACTGCACCTGTCGGAAACGATGGGTGCTTTTGCTTCTTTCGGTCCGTCGAACGGCAGGAATAACGAAGCCCGAACAGAACAACGAAACAAGAAGGAGCAGATGATGATGACAACTGTGGAACGCGCGATTCAATTTGCTGTTTTTGCCCATGCCGGAACGAAGCGCAAGGGAAAAGACCGCCCCTATATTCTGCACCCGATCGAGGCAATGACCATTGCCGCGGGCCTGACGGAGGATGAGGACGTATTGGCCGCCGCAGTACTGCACGACGTGGTGGAAGACACCCATCTCAACGGAGACGATATTGAACGGGAATTCGGGCCCAGGGTCAATTCTCTGGTCATGGCCGAAAGCGAGGACAAAATGACGGAGCTGCCCGCTTCGTCCTCCTGGAAGCTGCGCAAGCAGGCAACAATCAACCATCTGGCTTCTCTGGACCGGAACGCAAAAATCATCTGTCTGGGTGACAAGCTCTCCAACATCCGGGAGATGCGCAGGGACTATCGGGACCTGGGCGACGCGCTTTGGGATCGGTTCAACCAGAAGGACAAGCGCGAACACGCCTGGTACTACCGTTCCGTCTGCGATGTGCTGGAAGCGGAATTCGGCCGCATTCCGGAAATCCGGGAGTATCGGGAGCACTTGCGCGAGATTTTCGTGTGAGATAGAAACAGCGCCGGGAGAAACGTCCTGTTTTGTCTGCCGCAGGTTTTGTTTTTTGAAAAGAGAAGACAAAAACAGATAAATTGAACGGAGGCCGGAATGATTATCGGAACGAATGAACATTTGGAAACCGCGTTGGAGCAATACCGGGAACATCAGAATGACTCCACCGTCCTTTCGGTGATGAACGCGATCACAATTTGTCTGGCTGCCGGAGAGGAATGGCTCGTCCCGATCGACCTGATCGGCGACGGGATGAATGAAACAGACTTCCCGGAGGAAAGGCTTCTGGAAAAGCTTCCGGGCATGGTGAAAAAAGAGGTCGTTTCGTCATCCGGGAAAACCTGCCTTTATGCCTTCACAAGCTTGGAGAAGGTCCGCATGGCCGGAACGGAACCTTTCCTGACCGTGCGCTATCCTGCAACAGATCTTCTGCGGGAGTTTACGCAGGCAGCTTCGGGTAAAGCCTTGGTGCTCAATCCGTCGTCCGATGCGTTTCCGTTTTTCCCGCAGGATGCGGTCAAGCTGCTTTCCGCAATGGCCGAGGTTCCCCGCGCAGCAGTCCTGAAATTCAGCCGGATCTCCATAGAGCCGAAGGCTGTGATAGACGTCCGGAAAATTCTGGATGACTGGAACAGCGGATGGAGCGACAACGGAAAGGAACCGGAGCAATGGAATTACTTGTGCTGTCCGATCATGGCGGACGGAAGAATCCTTCTGTTGTTTGAATCCTGTGATAAGATTTACGGAAGCAAGGCTCATATGCTCCACGTCGATCACACGATCATGCGGTATCGAGTCCTGGAGTACCGCATCGGAGAGGACGGCCCGGAGGAGCTCAACAGATATCGCTTTACGCTTCAGGACGGGAACGCGTCTACGGTGATTCTCTATGACGGGATTCTAAAAGCGTCGGTGAAGACGACAAACAGCCGGAAGGAGACGATCCTGCCGATGATCCCGACCAATGACGATGGGCAGTTCAAGATTTACGAGAACGTCCGCAGAATTGTCAGCAGGAGCGACGGCAGCATTGCGGTCGGGTACTATGGAAACCTCTGTGACGAGGCAAGGCTTCCTTTGATGGTGTTTGATGGGGAAGGAAACGCGATTGGCAAATACGGGGACGACCACGCGCTGTTCTGCGCAGATATCACCCTTGATAGCAAGGAGCAGATCTGGTTCCATCTGTTTCCGTCCGGGGAGATCCTTTGCCTTTCAAGTGATTTGAGACAGGTTGAAAAGCACAGAGTTGCCTTGCAGGGCTTCTGTGGGTTTGCGCTCAGCGACGATACTTCAAAGCTGTTCTTGGATTTCGGGGAAGACGGATTCGGAAGCGTGAAATACGTTCTTATCCGCAATCAAAACGGAGACTACGTTGACCCAGTGCGCTTCGATTTCCCACCAAAGAATTCCGATGTTGGTGAATGCAGCAGCGTGAACTTCCCCTGTTCCACGATGAAATCCTGGGTTTGTATTCAAGCGGATAGCAAGCTATATCTATACGACATCAATGACATTTGATCAGAGAGGTGCAATATGAATAAAAAAGTACTTCACGAGTTGTTCGACGGGTATATTTCGAAGTTCGACATTTTCAACATGCCGCCACCAGGGGATGATGAAAACTACAAGTGGGAGGCTGTATTGGCTTTTCGGCATGTGTTTGATCTGGACGCGGAGGATTTTGCCTCGGTTCTAAGAAAAGCAAGTAAGGTGTCCATTAATTTGGTCGACAGCTCGATCCGTCCCTTTGACGGCTTGGCCAAAATGGCCGAAGAACACGGAGAAGGGGAGACAATACGCAGAATGTTCCGAGATCTGTTTGAAGCCGATAAAGAGGATCTGGTCGGACAGCAGAGAAGGATCGACGAATTTCTGCGGCAGTGCGACATACTGCTCGATAAGCATTATCCAGGAAGCTTCATGTACGGGAACGATCAGCGGTCAGCTATGGCGTATCTGTGGCTGCACGACCCGGAACGGTACTATCTTTGCAAAAACACCGAAGCCAAATATTTTGCGAACTGCGTCGGTTTCTACGATGATTGGGGAACCTATGCGAACTTCAAGCTCCCCGTCTACTATCGCTTCTGCGACGAGCTGGTCGCGGCAATCCGAGAATATCCGCCCCTGATCAAAACCCATCTGAGCAGATATGAGAATACGACCCGGGAATTCCATCCCGATCCCAACCTTCATATTCTGGCGTTTGATCTGATTTTCTGTGTCTGGCATTATAACCTGTTCGGGACAAACAAGCCTCTTTCTTCGCAGGAGATCAAACTGTATCTGGCGCAAAAAGAGAAAGCGGAGCAGCACATGAAAGCGGTTCAGGATGCGGAATCCGGATTGCAGGATATGTATACTGCGAGAGAGTCAATTATTTCTTTGCTTCAGAGCGGTGCGGCTGTTCGGCACAAGAGTTTCGGCCCTGCCAGCTTCAAGCGCATGGACGGGCTGAGCTACTGCTTTACGTTCGGGGATGATCCTGCCGAGAAAAAGTATATGCTCGCTGCCTTTGCAGACGGTTTCCTGCGGATCGACGATCCGTCTTTTGACGAAATCGTTGCGAAATATTCATCCGCTATGAGGAACGAATATTCTGCACAAAAGAAGCTGACAAGCGCCAAAGCGGCGTTGCGTCCCTATGAACAGTTTTTGGATTAATCCATACAACAAAATGCAAAGCAAAGAAGAAATCTATTCTATTATGGCGGAAGCCGAGCAGAAAAAGGTTCGTGTAGTCACAACAGATGGTATGACATATACTGGCTATATTGATGTCTTTGAGTCGAGATCAGATAACCAGGAGGATGACGCACCATTCAAAGGCATTGGCTCCATTATTCTTGTTACTGGAGACAATTCGGGAGTATGCTTATTTGAATATGATATAGTTACTATCGAAACAATTAGATGAACAGCGGTTAGAAGCTCGAAGGGTAATCGGCGCAAAACCTAATTGTCGCCTGGTTTCTTTTTCGTCAAGTTGCGGCAGGTCGGAGCACCCTCCGCACGGCTCAGAACCTTGCCCATGGGGGCAGCCGCCGCGGCGTCCTGCATTGGCCGGAGAATTGTGGCCGGAAGCATTGACATTTTTTCTGCGGCATGGTATGTTGATTTTGAAAGGAGGTGATCGCATGAAACGGAGCATTGCTTTTCGGATCCTGGCCGCTTTGCTCGCCTGCTTGTGTCTGGCGGGACTTTTGAGCGGATGCGGGCCGACCGATGAGCAGATTCAAGAACGTCAGGAAGCGCGGGACGAAAGTCTGGCGGCCAGCAGAGAAGCTGAAAGTATCGCGGAGTCTTTGCTTGATCAATCGCATGGAGAATCCACACAGGAAACAAAGAAGCCGGACGATACTGACGATCCGATCATTCCCGGCAAATGGGTTCTGACCAACAGCCGCTTTGACCAGATCGCACAGAACAGCACCGACGCCGACGGCGACTACGTGAATACCTATGAATGCAGCCAGTATGAACACAGTTCCACGCACATCTATGACCCCGAGGAGCGTATCGACGAGGAGGACAAGCCCTGGTCGGTTCGCTACATCTGCCGTTGTACCTTCTCGGATGAGGAGATTCGTCCCGGTGAGTGTCTCCATATCGGGCTCAAAGCAAAAACGGATTATTATGATAAAGAGATCTTCGGGATGTGCTGCAGAATCTACTTCGACCGGAGCTGGATGGACGAGGCGCTCGTATCGGATCACGGCTATGACTACAGCGGGTACATGCTCTACCCGGTTCACGTCGGCAGCTCCTGCGGCCCCGGCTACGGCCATGCGCTCGACGAGCCCTGGAACTACGAAGACTGGGACACGCTGAATGTGACCATGCCCATCGTGCGCCAATCCACGCTGAAAAAGTACTCGGAATTTACCATCCAATTCGCCACGGACATCGGCAATTCCTATTTTGAATTCACCTGGGTTTCGGATTGAGCCCCGATCCTGTGGATTCCCAGCGATGCGTTCCCGGAAGCATTGCGATGGGATCGCTGCAGCAAACACTGTCCGCCCACAGAGCGGACAGGAGTACCACAATGGATGCAAAACAGCGCGTCAAAAGCTACATCTGCGGTTTCCCGAAGAAAAGAAAGCTCGTCGCCCTGGCTCTGTTCATCGCCGCCGTCGGCTGCGTCGTCTTTTCGGTGTTGACCTCCTCAGCGCCGGAGCCGGTTCCGATGGAGAATGATGCGGAGCTCTCATCCTGGGTCTGCCTGGATACAACCGCCGCCAGTCTCGCGCCGCTGGAAACACCGAAAAACAAGTGCTCTATAACGGGACAGCCCTCCGGACTGTCCCGTTTGTCTTTGTATGCTTTGCCATTCATCATAATGGTAATGATTTCACAACCCTTCTGAATGGCAGGAATCCTCCCGGTATCTTTTTCATCACGCTGCACCAGAGTGATGTATGTTACAGTATCCAATCTGTGACGTACATCACTTTTTTTGCGAGGCTGCGTAGTTGACCCAAACCCCTTGCCTGGTGTTCACGGAGATCTCCGGAACAGGCAGCGGAAGATCTTCCGGGATCGTAACGGGGCCGACTACGTTGTAGTGAATCGTCAGCCGCTGCTCCCAAACGCCGTCAACTTTTTCAGCCTGATATACCTCGATGTGGTCGATTAGCTCGTTGACCATCGTTTGGGTCAGCTTTCGTACCCTGGTGTACTTGCGGACGGTGGATAAGAACATATCCTTCGTCAGCGTTTTCCCGGAGCTTTTTTCCAGGGCTTTTCGGGCGGCCTTGATTTTCTCGGCAAGCTCCTTCTGTTCGGCGTCGTAGCGTTCGGACATTCTGGCAAAGCGCTCGTTGGTGAGCTTGCCGGAAATGTTGTCTTCGTAGATGCGTTCAAACAGCCTGTCCAGCTCGCGGTCTCTGGCCTCCAAGGCCCATAGGTTCTTCTGCTGGGTCTCACGGTCGGCTTCCGCGTTTCGGATTGAGAACTGCATGACGGCCTCAGCGAACTGATCCTCGTAGGCTGTTGCGTATTTGGTCAGCCGGCGGATCTCTTCAAGGACAACTTGTTCCAGGAAGTCAACCCGAATGTAGTGGGTGCTTTCGCAGGTGCCGCCCCGGTTTCCCTTGTAGTTGGAGCAGTTGAAAAACCGGATTTCGTGATTTCGCTGGTTGAAGTGTAAGTGCATATTGCTTCCGCAATCGGCGCAGGTGACGAGGCCGGAAAATAAGCTGACCTCGCCGTCCAGAGCCTTGCGCTTGCGAATGCCCTTCCGCTTCGCCTGAGCGCGTTCCCAGGTTGCGCGGTCTATGATCGCTTCATGGGCGTTTTTGAAGACGGCCCAATTATCAGGATCATTCGGGAGCCGCGCTTTGAGCTTATAGCTCTTGGAGTAGGTTTTGAAGTTGATTAGATCGCCGGTATATTCCTGATTCGTGAGGATCCTGTTTAACGAGGCACAGTTCCAGTTGGATGGGCCTTTTTTCGGCAAGCTGCCGCGGCCACGACCGATGCCCTTTTCCCGCCAATAGGCGGTGGGCGTTGGAATACCGGCTTGCTCCAGCTCGCCGCAGATCTGCTCCGTGCCTCTTCCGGCCAGAAACAGATCGTAGATTTTGCGGACAACCGCAGCAGCCTCCGGTTCAATGATCCAATGCTTCGGATCGTCCGGGTCTTTGATGTACCCGTAAGGCGGAGGCCCCAGCGGTTCGCCGGAGTTGCCGCGCACCTTGTTGCTGATACGCTTTTTTTTGGAGATATCCCTTGCGTACCATTCGTTGAACAGGTTGCGGATCGGGGCCAGCTCATTCTCGCCTTCGTTTGTGTCGATGCCGTCCGAGATCGCCACAAGGCGGATCTCATGCTGCGGGAGAAACTCTTCGGTCAGTCGCCCGACCTCTATGTAGTTTCTGCCCAACCGGCTCATGTCCTTTACGAACACAGCGGCGGCATGATCTTTTTCCAACTCGGCTATCATCGCCTGATAGCCCGGACGGTTCATGGTGACGCCGGATACACCGTCATCGGCAAAGATAACGATGTTGGTGTACCCGGCGTCTTTTGCCGCCTTGGTTAAGAGCTTCTTTTGATTGCTGATGCTGTAGCTTTCACCCTCCAGATTATCGTCTCTGGACAGGCGGACGTAGAGGAACGCCGTGTTGTCACGGCCTTTTTTGCTGTTACGCTTCATAGCGCCTCCTTCCTCGCAGCCAATACTTACACTGAGAGTTTAGCACGTCTGCAAGGTTTTGTCACAGGTCGTGGATGATGCTTTTTCATCATTGACGATGAGTCGGATGAGCAGCGCCGAAAAATCAACGCCGGAATCTTTGCTGTACGAAGCAGTTACGAGATAGCGGCGGTTTTCAAAGCGATAGGTTGCGGATTGCTGTGACGGTTCAGAGGCGTTTTTGGGTTTTGTAGGTTTCATGTTTTGATCTCCGTTGTCTATTCTCTCTTCCCGACAACTGGCACAACACAGGCCGTCCTGGCGGACTGTCCCAGCTCCGAGCCGCCGCTGCTTGTGAGACTGGCGAACGGCTCCGAGCTCCCCCGCGAATCAGTGGGAGGCCGTAGGAGAGGGTCGAATAACCTGCGAGGTCACGGCAAGCCGGATTGCCGATCCGGCTTTCAGGCTGAACGGTCAAACGCTCGGTCGGACTTGTGCCGACTGTCTCCGCGCGTTCGCCTGGATGCTCGCTCACAGGTTTTGTACCTGTATCATGGCTTATTCAGTTTTCAAGGTGCAGGAGGGCTCCAAAATGTCCCTCTAATAATAAGCAGAAAAACGGGCCAAAAATTAACCCATTTTCTCGGAATGAGAAAAATTTTTTTGAAATTTTTGCCCCGATCCTGCGGAAGCGTTCGATTTTATCCTTTGACGGAGCTGAGGGGAACCTTTTTCCCGTTACAATAGAGGGTGTATCCGCGGGCGACCATGCTGGCAAGTGTCTGCTTGGAGTAGCCGCAGAAGGGGAGGCTGGAGGTGCAGCCACCTGGGCGGGTGGCGTGCTTAATCACCCATTCTTGATCGTTCTGCTTGTTCATGTTCACCGGCTCCTGTGTGTTTCTCTGTTATCTGGTTGCAATTATACCCGGCTTTCGATATCGGCGCAAGTTTGTCAAGCCTCTTTTTGGAAAAATTTTTGAAAAAAACAGGGCAGCTTGCGCCGCCCTTGTGGAAGTGCGTTAAAAAACGCCGGATCCGGAGATTCGGTGTCGTGCCTGGTGAATGGATTTTACCACAGCGGAAGGCGAAACGCCTTCCTGCTTTGCGACTTCGCAGCGAGATTTACCGCATACGACGCACAGCCAAAATCTGCGGAACTGTGAAGGCGTGAGCAGCTCCCGCAACTTGGCCAATGCTTGATGAAGCTGCGCGCGCGTTTCCGCAGCTTCGTATCGCGCAAGGAGCATAGCCTCCGAACTGTCCGCTGCGGCAAAAAGCTGAGGGTGATCGTCAAGTAAAACCGTGTTCGCTTTTTCCCGGCGCTCCGCGCTCTCTCTGAGGCGGTAGTCTTCGTCTGAAACGGTTTTCCAAAACGTAAACTCCTGGTCGTCTTTGAAGTGTTCGGCGGTCAGAAAAATGTTCGCGCCGCAGTACGACGGGCAGACGATTGCCGTCTTGTTTTTCAGGTTCATCGCGTAGTCACTGACGTATCGTTTCACAAGCAATCCTCCATGTGAAAACGGACAGAAATAGGCGCGATTCACGAACGACAAAAATTATCGAAACCGTCCGTCGCGATCCAACCGCAAATGCAATCAGTTTGTCACTTTTGTTGCGGGAAAAATGAAACGGAACAGCCCGATTTGTCGCCGCCGTCCAAGTATCCGTTCGGCCACTTTTCCGGCGAGCGAAAGCGGCCTAAAACAGTCCGCCTTGATAAATCCGCGAAAGCGGCAAAAAGGCCCGTTTCACTACCGGCAAGCAATGCATGTGTACGTACACATGCGAAAAAATGTCCATTTCGGCCCCCGGCCTCGACGGACATTTTCTGCTTGTTGGGAAGCGTCCCAAGCCCTCGAATGTGCCTACGTCACAGCTACGCGATTTCTCTGAAATCGCTGAAAAAGGTCGCCGTTTCGGCGGCCTATTTCGTCTTCTCCTGCGTCGATTTTTCCTTGGTTTCGATTCCGAGAATTTGCTCTATATTTGCTTTTGCGGTGAGCAGCTCCCGCATCTCTTCACGGCTTTTTCTGTACTCTGAATAAGCCGCTTTTTTCTTGGAAAGCAGCTCCGCGTATTCGGATTTCAAAGCCTTCATCGCGGGCAGTTTTGTTATACCGAGCTGATCAAAAAACGCCTTTGCCGCCTGGTGCAAAATGATCTCGCTTTCGTGTGCCGAACGGAATTGTTTGGAGTATCCGCCCTTGCGATAAGCGACGTATGTTTCCCGCGTTCTCGCGTAATCCACGATGTTTTTTTCCAGCGCGGCAATCTCCGCAAGCCGCTGTTCCGCAGACTTGATTTCATCGGATAGTGTATGATATTTTTCGGCGGCGCGCGCGGCCTTTTCGGATAGTTCATCATAGTCCATAAGACCGTTCTGCTGTAAAAAAAGAACGGTCTGCGCCATTTGCTTCAGGTTGTACAGCTTCGCCCAATTCTCATACCCGGCGCCTTTTCCCTCCGCGAGCTTCGCCTCTACGTCGATCAAGAGATTGTTCTGCTTTTTCGGCGGCGTGGAAACCGGTGCGGAACGCTTGGGCGTATGCTTCTTTTTGCCGGAAATTACTGCTTTAATATCCTCTGCGGAGTAGCCGTGGCCGAGCGTGTCCATGCGTATGCCGCGCTTCTGAGAACCGCCCCGGAAGGATGGGTTTGCTGTCCCTTTTGTCTCGTATCCGGCCAGCCGCATGAGCGCAAGAAATGCGTCAAAGCTGGCTGGATTTTTGGCAAGTGCTTCGTCGATTGCAAGGCAAAGACGATCCCGGTGAGAGAGCCTGGAAACGTCTCCTTCCCACTTGTTATAGGTCTGGCCGTAGCCCTCCGGCTTTTCGATAATGGAGTAACCGTTTTCAATACAGATTGTATCACTTAGACGCCGGATTGCGCGAGAGCTATTCCAGAAATTTCTGAATTTTCTTGTGTGGGACAGCGAGACAGAATTGATTATTATATGGTTATGGATATGCTGCTTGTCGATGTGTGTCGCAACGATAAAAGCGTTCCGGTTTTTGGTGAACCTTTTTGCCAGTTCATACCCCAGCCGGTTTGCTTCCTCCGGTGTGATTTCGCCGGGCGCAAAGGACTGGCGCAGGTGGTATGCGATCACATTATCCTTACCTCGGACGCGACCTGTTTTCTGCTCATACAGGCGCTTGGAAAACAGGAACTCCATGTCCGCGCTTCGGGTGTCGCATTGGTACCCGGTGACAAGCTGGAAGCCGTCCGTCTTGTCCGGGTTTTCTACGTATTCGATAATGTCGCTGATCGCCGTGCTGATGCTCCGGCCCTCGCCAACATGCAGCGGTATTAGGCGTGTTGTGGCCATTATTATGAGCCTCCTTTGCGTCGTTCAATAAAGCCTGATTCCGAAGACTCCCGCTGCGGCATCCAGAACCTTTCTCTTGTCAGCAGGGGTCTGACTTTGGAGAAACGCTGTCTCCATTTTTGCGCGACGCGTAAGCTCCAATGCAAACGGATTATCAATCGTTTCGCAGTATGTACACGCTTCGGCTAACCGTACCGATTTCATTCTGCGCGGTGACCGAAGCTCCTTACTGTGGGATTCAGTCCATCGCGCGGTAATTCGATCACGCTTCCATTTAACATCTTCAATAAGCATTTTTATTTCTCCTTGGGACACCATTTCGGTGTTGTTTTTCTGGGAAACTCAGCTTTCCCAAATCCGATAAATCCGGGCATAGATTGGATCTTTTTTTGCCTGTAATAAGCGTCTATATATCGCTGGTTTTCGTGTCCGCAGTAATACTCGGTTCGGGTGTTGCCAAGCCTTTTATGAGATCGTAAACATTCACAACTGATGCACATACACTTGCTCATTTGTTTTGCTCCTCCAATTAATCGTGGGATAAATCAATCCAGGACAGACGCAGGCGATCACTGCCTCTGTCCTGGATTATATCGGATATTGTTCGCCAGTGCAAGGATGGCAATTTTCTAAGGTTCCTCTCTACTATTATGTTCTCGCTTGAGAGCACTACCGTTTTTCGTTGCTTGTTGTTTTTTGTATTCATTGAGACGCTTAAGTAGAGAGGGTTTGCTATCTTTGTTCGTATCAGCTTCTAATATTGAATCAATTTTTTCTTCTTGAACCATTCCGTGGTCTTCTTCAAAACTTAGTAGTATTTTTTTTGCTTGTTGTTCACTGCTCCGCGTTTGCTGGTATAACAACTCATAGTTTTTCTTAGAAAGAGCTTTTTGGATGAAGGCAAGGGACCGTTGCGGAAAGCGCTCCCATCCTCCATAGAGTGCTTTGACCGCTTTATCAATCATTTCAAAGCTGATAGGAGCGCCCTTCTTTTCATGCTCGTTTAGAATACCGACTACATCCGAAAGATCATTCTTATATTGTCTTCCAGCACGAAGCTTCATAGCAATCAAGTATTCTCCGGTTATCATTCTTACATACAGAACCTGGTTGAAAGTTTTGTAGAAGACAGAATGCGAATTCAGTCGGGAGGAATAAGAGTCAGTCATGATAAAATCAGCGTTCAGCCAGTCCTCAGGCAGCCCATTACGAACGGCTACACGCTGAATTGCATCCTTCATTATGGATGCAGCGGGTAAAATCGCATCAATGTCCGTAGTCATATCTCGGAACCCGTAGCTCTCGATAACGGCAGCTCCGCCGATTAAGATAATTTCAACCGGAGTGTTTCTGCCTCCAAGCTTTTTGTATTCTTTGGATAATTCACTCAGATAGCGATCCAGATTATCTTTTGTAAATACTTCCATTTCTTCAGACAACATTTCTGACCTCGCTTTCTACGATATTGTAACGCAAAAATTCCGGGATTGCTTCTCTAAGAGCTTCCTTCTTTGGCTCGTCGCTTTCTTCAGTCAAAGATAGAACAATGACGCCTGCAGGGTAGATAATCTCGCCAAGCTTCTGCTTCCGCAGCTCGTCATAATCGGAGCAGAGATCAATATGGTTTACCCGGCTGATATAATCCACCATCGCTAAGAGATAGAAGCACTCTGGATACCATTTTTTATCGTAGTATTTTTGAATTTCATCTTTTTCCAACACATCTATTATGAAATCAAGGTCACCGAGCCTTTTGAGCCTGTGGCAGACGTTGCTCTTAAACAGTTCAAAAGAGCAGCGTTTTTCCAGATAAGGATCTAATAACTCTTCCATTGAAACATGGAGATCTTTGGCTAAACGATACACTGTTTCCGCACTGCATTTTGCCAAGTGTGTTTTACCGCTGCAAATATCGTTCAGCGTTGTATAAGGCACACCGCTGCTTTTGGCCAAGCTGTATTTCGATATGCCCCGCTGAGATAATAGCTCCGTTAATAGCATTGCTAACGCCTCCCTTGGTTTTTTCTTACTCTTATTATATCGGTATACCGCTATAATGTCAAGAAGGGAGCTACGAAATCTTTGTGAACAATATTAAATCTGACCTTTGCTCAATTTGTATTAAAAGCCATTGACCAAGCGCCCGGAAACCGCTATAATTATCATATCAAAAAATCCGATCGTCAGATTTGATACGCAGAGGTGAAAGAAATGCTATATGGATACGTAAGGATCAGCAAACCGAAGCAGAGTATTGAGAGACAGATCAGAAATATCAAGTCCAAATACTCGGAGGCGGTAATTGTCGATGAAGCATTTACGGGCACGACCACATCCCGCCCCAAATGGCAAAAGCTGTATGCAGCCGTCAAGGAAGGCGACAGCATCGTATTTGACAGCGTTTCCAGAATGAGCCGCAATGCCGAGGAAGGATTTGCAGACTACGAGAAACTGTATCAGAGAGGCGTAGATTTGATTTTTCTGAAAGAGCCACTAATCAATACTGCCACGTTCAAAAGCGCTCTGGCGTCCTCTGTGCCGCTTACAGGGACAAACGTAGATTATATTCTTGATGGCGTTAATCGTTTTCTGATGGAGCTTGCCAGGGAGCAGATACGCCTTGCCTTTGAGCAGGCCGAAAAGGAAGTCTCTGACCTTCACCAACGCACCAGGGAAGGCATCGAGACGGCCAGGCTGAACGGAAAGCAAATCGGCCATCCCACAGGCGTCAAAATCACGACGAAGAAAAGCATCCAGGCAAAAGAACAAATCCGAAAGTATTCGCGAGAATATGATGGTACGCTGAACGATACGGACGTTATACGCCTGCTGGGAATATCCCGGAACACGTTCTATAAGTATAAACGAGAAATGAACAATAAATAAAATGCCGGGGCGAATGCTGCGGAGACCGGGTTAAATCCGGTTTCCGTGACATTCGCCCCGGCTTGGGGTTGATTGGTTGTTTTGAATTGTACTCTCGCCCTGGGACGTTCCTGTGCCTGTGAGGGCTACAGCAGCTCGTTGAGCTTGACCATCAAGCTGTCCGTGGCCGCCTGGAGGCGCTCCTGGGACTGCCGGAGATCCTCCAGGTCGGCTTCATAAAAGCGACCGGTTTCGTTGACCCGCCGGGTAAGCTGATTGAGGTTCGCACCGGAGCGCCGCACGTTGCTGACCAGATCCCGCAGCTCCGGCAGATCCAGCCGCACTACGTAGCCGTCGATTGCCACCTTGCGAAGATAGGCGCTCATGTTGCGTACCCCAGCCAGTTCCATTTTACGCTGAATCAACTCATGTTCTTCCTGAGAAGCCCAAAAATTGATCTTTATACCGCGCTCTCGCTGCGTTCCCATATCACAGATCCCTTTCTTTCTTTTTTGCCGTCTGGCGGTTGGCCGGAGTTTCAACCGGCTCTTTGAGCTTGCCCCGGACAGAAGGCTTTACGGTACGCAGCGGTTTACTGCGATCCTCGGAGCCGTGAATCATGGCGTAAAAGCCCTTCTGCCCCTTAATGGCAGTAAGACACAGAGAATTGAAGGGTAAATACTGCTGGAGCTTCGTTGTATGCTGAGAGCCTGCCCGGAGCATGAAGTCATCCGAGATCTTAACGGTATAAAACTTTCCACTCGGACTGTTCGGAGCCGGAAGGGAACGAAATGCCTCCAAAATCCGCGAAGCCTCTGCCTGAACATCCTGGGTGGACAGACGCTTTTGGGACAGCAAATACCGCCGACGGACGGCAGTTGCCGTCGCGTCAATCAAAACAGGATGTGAGTTCAAAACCAAATACTTCATGCCTGGATAATCCGGGATCGGGACACCTGACGCCCAGGTTTTGTTTTCACCGGATATTCTGGCGTCCCAATCATGATTACGGATCGTATTGGCCAGGATACACATGGTGCGCTCAAAACCGTAAGGACTTAGGATCTGGTTATAGGCTTCTTCGCTGATGGCATATCCATCAAAATTGTCTGCAATTACGTCTTCGATCCAGCTTTTGCAGGACTGATTTGCCGCTTGGGATTGCCGAAACAGATCTGTCTCGTCGTGTGCCTTGGCATAGTCAAAACTTTGCAAATAGACCGGAGTGTTTGCGTAGGAACCGATTTCTTCGGGCATATTTACCGTACCTCCTCATGACTATTCTTCTTGCGGTCGGGCTCCTGAGTCTCCGGCGACTTATCCAGGCTCAGCGCATGGTTCAGCTCGACCAGCCGGGCGGACTTTTCGGCCAGCTCCGACTCAAATTCAAAGGGCTTGCCGATTTCCTTTTCCGCCAGAGCCTGCTCCTTGCGGAGTGTTTCCAGGTGCTGTTCCGCAGCCGTCAGACGGAATGGCATCCTGGCCAGCGCATTTTCGATACGGGTCAGGTTGCCCTTGGGATCGGAACCGAGCTCCAGCCGGTGAGAGGCTTTTCCCCGAAGGGTCAGCATCAGCTTCCGTTCCCAAATGTCAAATTCCACTTCCATCTTAAAACCGCGGTAGCTGCCCACGTCGATGGGCTCCGCGTTGCGAACGTCCTTGCAAGCGTCCAGAAGCGCGGCTCCGGCATTTTCTTTGTCGGTCAGTAGATCTCCGCGGATTTCCATGCCTATGAAGCCGTCCACAGGCAGCGGATGGGCCGCCAGGTCTATCATATCTGCCTTCAGCGCCTGGATTCCTTGCTCCGTCTGCCGAATGCTCTCCGGGTACTTTTTCAGGATCATATCCTGCATCCGGTACTGCTGGCTCTGATGGGCCGCCTTCATGATCCGCAGCCTGGATACATCCACGTCCAGATCCATGCGCTCCTTGATCCTGGGATCGCCGGCACAGAGAGCTTTCACTTCCGCAAACGAAAGGGCTGTCTGATCCACGTCCTCGATGGAACGCACCGGGCTCTTGCTGGTCATGATCTGACCGATGTACTTCTGCTTGTTCTCCACGGTCTGCCACAGGTAGGCGTCGAAGGTGGCCTCTGTCACGTAACGGTAGACGTGAACCTTTTTGTTTTTGTTGCCCTGGCGCTCAATGCGGCCCTTCCGCTGTGTGAGATCCCGGGGCCGCCAGGGACAATCCAGATCGTGAGAGGCGATCAGCCGATCCTGGACGTTAGTGCCAGCACCCATTTTGGCTGTGCTGCCCAGCAGAACGCGAACGCTGCCTTTTCGCATCTTATCAAACAGTTCCCGCTTTTTGGCTTCTGTGTCGGCGTCGTGGATAAACGCGATCTGCTCCGGCGGCATACCTCCGGCAATCAGCTTTGCGCGAATATCGTCGTAGATGGAGAAACCGTTGTCGGCGCTTTCCTCCAGAGACGGAACGAAATCCGGGGAGCTGGGTTCCGGAGCGTCCTCCGGCTTTGCGGCTGCGGACTTTTTGCGCTGCTTGCCCTTCGGTGTGGAAATGTCGCAGAAAACAAGCTGGGTCAGCTTGTCCGCGTCGCCTTCCCGCCAGATCCGCAGCACGTTTTCTACGCACAGATTGACCTTTGTTCCCGGCTCGTCCGGCAGCATGGGATTCACGATACGCTGATCCAGGCCCAGCTTTCTGCCGTCTGAGGTAATTTTGAGCATATTGTCCTCTTTGGGATCAACCGCGCCGCTGTGTACCCTGGAGGCCCTTTCGGAGAGGGACTGCATCATGGATTTTTGCAGCTCGGTGGGTTTTGCGACGCAGTTGTGATATTCCACCTCTGGCGTCGGCAGATCAAGCTGGTCGGCGGTTTTAATGTCCGCGACCTCCTTGAACAGGGTCATCAGCTCCGGCAGATTGAAGAATTTTGCGAAGCGGTTTCGAAGCCGATAGCCGGAGCCTTCGGGAGCCAGCTCCATTTGCGACGTGGTTTCTCCGAAGCGGGAGGCCCAGGCGTCAAAGATGCCCATGCCAAGCTCCTGCATCCGTTCGTATTGCAAATACTGCTGGATGATATAGACCTCCGTCATGGAGTTGCTGACCGGCGTGCCGGTGGCGAAGATCAGGCCGCGGCCCCCGGTGATTTCGTCCATGTATCTGCATTTGTAAAACAGATCCTGGGACTTCTGCGCCGAAGAGTTGGAAATGCCGGCCACGTTCTGCATCTTGGTGTAAGTGTAGAGGTTCTTGTAATAGTCGCTTTCGTCTACGAACAACCGATCCACGCCCAATTCCTCATAGGTTACGGCGTCGTCGCGAGGCGCATCCTGGAGCTTTTGCAGACGGGTCTCCAACTGTGTCTTGAACTTTTCCATCTGTTTGACCGACCAGCGGGAGTGATTATACTCGGATTCCATTTCATCAATCGCTCCCGTCAGATCGTTGATCTGTGTCTGGATCAGCCGGATCTGCCGTTCCTTGGAAATCGGGATCTTCTCAAACTGCGTTTGTCCAATGATTACTGCGTCATAGTCTCCGGTAGCGATACGGGAACAGAAGCGCTTGCGGTTCTTGGGCTGGAAGTCTTTCTTGGTGGTAACAAGGATGTTGGCCGACGGGTAGAGCCGCAGAAATTCGGAGGCCCACTGATCTACCAGGTGGTTCGGTACGACAAACAGGGACTTGTTGCACAGGCCAAGCCGCTTGCTTTCCATCGCGGTGGCTACCATCTCGAAGGTCTTGCCTGCGCCAACCTCGTGGGCCAGAAGGGTATTGCCGCCGTAGATGGCGTGGGCGATGGCGTTGAGCTGATGCTCCCGCAGCTCAATTTCCGGGTTGATGCCGCTGAAAACCAGGTGCTTTCCATCGTACTCACGAGGACGGGTGCTGTTCATTTCCTCGTTGTACTTCTTCACCAGCGCTTCCCGGCGTTCCGGATCCTTCCAGATCCAATCCCGGAACTCTGAACGCATCCGTTCCTGCTTTTGCGCGGCCAGCGTTGTTTCCTCCCGGTTCAAAATCCGGCGCTCTTTTCCGTTTTCCTCAATCGTGTCATATACTGTAACTTCCCGAAGGTTCAAGCTGTCCTCAAAAATATCGTAGGCGTTTTTCCGATCCGTTCCCCAATTTTGCGTGACCTGGAAGCCGGTTCGTTCGTACTTGTCTATACCTTCGATCTTCCATGCGCCGGTGTAGGGTGAAAACTGGATCGTCACCTTGCGGCGCTGCCATTGGGAGGTCTTGAAGGTCTCAAACATGAACTGCCGATAATACTCCGGGTCGATCCAGGTACTGCCGATACGCACGTCGATCTCCGAAGCGTCCAGATCCTTGGGCTGGGCGCGGCGAAGAGCCTCGGCATTGACTTGGAAGAAGGGATCCGCCTGGGCAGCCTGCTCCGCCTCCCGGAGCTTCTTCCGCACGTTGCCCGAAAGATATTCGTCTGCGGGCTGCCAGCCCTGATCCCAATGCTCGCCGCCTTCATCCAGATCAAAGGGGCCGGAGGCCGGGTCTTTGAAGATCACGCCTTGCAGATCCGTGACAATTCCCCGGACGTGATCCGGGCCGCCCAGGAGCTGGGCCATAAACGCAAGATCAACCTCGGCCTTCTGGCCAATCGAGACAGCCAGCGCCTCAGAGGGCGTGTCCACCCGATCCACGGATCGCTGCTGCTTGATGGTGCGCCGGAAGAAAATATCCGCCTTCCCGGCCAGATTGCCGTCCTCGTCCAGCTTTTCCAGGGAGGTCATGAGATAGTAGGAGCTGTCAGCCTCAAAGGCGGCACGGTTGGACTTGCTGTTAATCAGGCCGTATTTCATGGTGAAGGTGTCGTATAGCCGGTTCAGCGCGATCCGGTCACGATCCAGCACGTCCTCGGAAACGCCTGCGTCAAGCTGGTGTTCGATGGTGCGCCGCAGGCAATCACGCAGGCCGATCATTGCCTTGATCCGATCCTTTGCGGTTCCGGTTTCCTGGGCGGGGATCATGACGCTGCCGGTTCTGAAATACAACTCGCCGCCCACCAGCGTATAGGAATAGTTCCGCACGCTGGGATCGGCGGGGATCGCGTCGGCCAGCTCTGCGCCGTCCGCCAAGTCAATCAGCTCCGGGGGGCGATACAGACCGCCGACGTTCTTCACGGCATCCTGGAGGAGAACGGACAGCTTCGCGCCGGGGACGGGCGCTACGGTATAATCCATGCGTCCGTATTGGGTGCTCTCCGACGTGGGAACGCCCAGCACCATTTCCGGATGATCCAGGAAAAACTGATTGATTTCATAGACGAAATCCTTGCGCTCAATGCGGCTTACGTTTGCAGGGGAAATGTAGGAGAACTCACGCTCTTCGTTTTTCGCCCGATAATTCAGGGTATTGGCATATCCTGCGCTCACCTCGATTACCTCTGCGGTATATTCCTGCGGGGGGTATCCCGTTGTGAAGGTGATTACGTCTCCGATCTTCGCCGGGGCACTGTCCGGGATATTCTTCGCCGTGGAGATCCATTCCGGTTCTTCCAGAGAAGGCTTGGCCCGCTTTTGCAGGAAGATAATGTCGGATACAACGTCCGTCCCGGCGTTTGCCCGGAATGCGTCGTTGGGCAGACGGATCGCGCCGAGCAGCTCCGCACGCTGGGCAAGGTAGCGGCGCACGGTATCATCCTTGGCGTCCATGGTATAGCGGGAGGTCACGAAGGCGACAATGCCGCCCGGACGCACCTGGTCGAGCGCCTTGGCGAAGAAGTAATTGTGAATGCTAAAGCCCAGCTTGTTATAGGCCCGGTCGTTCACCTGGTACTGACCGAAGGGAACGTTGCCCACAGCGAGATCATAGAAGTCCTTGCGATCCGTGGTCTCAAAGCCTGCCACGGTGATATTTGCGTTGGGATAGAGCAGCTTTGCGATACGCCCGGAAATGCTGTCCAGCTCCACGCCGTAGAGCCTGGAATCTGACATTTCAGACGGCAGGCAGCCGAAGAAATTGCCGACGCCGCAGGCGGGCTCCAGAATGTTTCCGGTGGTAAAGCCCATGTTCCCCAGGGCCTCGTAGATCGAACGGATCACCGTGGGGCTGGTGTAGTGCGCGTTGAGTGTAGAGGATCGCGCTGCAGCGTATTCCTCCGGCGTCAGAGCTTTCTTTAATTCCGAAAACTCCTTGCTCCATTCGGCCTTCCGGTCGTCAAAGGCATCCGAGACGCCGCCCCAGCCGACGTAGCGGGAGAGTATTTCCTGCTCCTCCGGAGTGGCGTTCCGGTTTTCAGCCTCAATCTGCTTCAGTGTGGTAATCGCGTCCATGTTTGCCCGGAACTTTGCCTTGGGGCCGCCTTCGCCCAGATATTCGTCCGTAATCCGGAAGTTTTCCGGCTGCACCTGGATCGGCTCCTGGAGTTCGCCGCTGGTGACCGTCTGCATCACAAGATTGGGCGCATCGCCGGATGCCTCGCCATTAACCACGGTGGGAATGTAGGTGATCTCCTGTGTCTGCGTTGGGACGGGGACGCTCTCCGTGACACCTGGCTGCGGGAAACGCTCCAGCAGACGACGGAAGCTCTCGTAGCTCTCCGACCGGAGGATGGGATAGACCAACGTGGGATCCCGAAGCGTGATATGGTTGTCTGTCAACTGCTCCACAAGGAACGCCTTGCCGTCCTCCAGGTACAGGGTGTCGCCTACGTCTACCGGCCAGCGGGATTGTGCCGCCTCCGGCAACTGCGCCGGAGCTTCCGCTGCCGGGAGGAAGCTGCCATCCCGGATAAGCTGAGCAATCCGAAGCTGCACCTTCTGCCAGGGCAGGACGGTTTCCGCATCGCCGGTCGGCGTGATAAGCGTTAGACCATTTTCCAGTCGGGCGCGGTCAAAGGCTTCCGGGCTGTGAGATATAAACTCGTTTTTCAGCCATTCGGCTGCTCCGCGTTCTCTGCCGTGGGCGGCCATGTACTTCATGACCGCGTTTCGGCTGTCCTCACGCCCGTTCCAGGCCCACAGGGCGTCGTCGATTTCCTCCTGGTTCATTTCCCGCAGGGTGGGAGCTTCTGCCGGGGCTTCCTCCGGGATCATCGGCTTGCCGCCAAAGGCCCGCCAGCCGTCAGCACCAAACTCCGCTTCATGTGCGTCGATTGCCTTGTCCGCTTCATGGTCGATGGACAGATAGCGTTTTACGCTGTCCCCGGATACAACGGCTACGTCGTACTTATCCCGAAGCGTTTCAACGGCCTCGTCCAGCTTGAACTCCGGAATAGCGGTAAAGGTAACTTTTTCCGGGCCGACGAGATCTGCCAACTCAAAGTCAACCCTTGCAGCGCCGTACAATTCGGCAATTCGGTCTGCGTCCTTGCCATACGCCTCAAAGGCAACGCCAAAATGAGAAAGAAGAATGCCGTCCGCGATGAACGTATCGGACTCCTTGATCTGCTGCCATGCAGCGAAGCGTTCTGCCTGGCTTGCGGGCTGGGCGGGCTGTTCGTTCGACAGTTCACTTGCAATAGGCTCCGCCTGCGGCGTAATCAACGTCGGCTGGCCGTTTTCATCGAAGGCATACTCCACGTCCTCACCGTCGCGCTCCGCAATGGCCCGGAACCGGACACGGCCCTGGGCCTCAATGTTTTTGAACCACTTTTCCGTGAACGCAGAAAGGTCGTTGCGGAGCTTAGGGATCCACTTGCCGGGTGCCGGATAGACCTCCTGGTAGAGTGCGGGGCTGCCGTCCTGCCGGAAGGTCAGCGGCTCCAGCGTCCCTTTTTCGGTATCGAGACGGAAAGACATTTCGGGATCGTACATCAGATCCCCATCCTGCGTGTAAAAATGGGAAATGGAGATTTCATCGGCCCCGATGCGTTCAATCGTAAGCGGCATCATTCCGTCGTCGGCAGGCGTGCGCAGTTGCAGATACCGGTACTCGCCGTTGACGATTTCCGGGAAGAGCCGGGCGAAGGTCTTATAGTTCCGTTCTACTCTCGTTCTTCCGGCCTTTTTCTCCGTTTGCAGATGGGCAAGCGGAGACGGATAGCGTTCCACGGTTCTTTCGTCGTGGTTTTCATCTTTGTAATCAACGGTGCTGACGTTCCAGCGGCTGTTGAGCTTCTGAATGCTCTCAACCAGCAGCGGCAAAAGAACGGAGCACATCGGCAACCGACCGTCAGGTGTGAACCTGGACGCCAGGGGAAGCCGCAACACCTCCGCAGCCTTGCCCGCAGCGTCACCGAGGATCTCATAGTGATCTCCGATGCGGAGCAGAATCATCCCATCCGGCATCTCCCGCTTGGCGCTCATGTAGGTCTCCCACAGCTCCGAATGACGGGAGGCCGCAGCCTGCTTCATAGCTGCAAGCTGGTCTCCGAGTACGCCGGACAGATCTTCCGCAGGGATATCCCGGCCTATTTTCAGGAAAATCATATCATGGGCGAACAGGAAATCCTCTGAAAGTGCAGCGCTCGGCGCGGCAATGACAACGGCATCCTCCGGCTGTTTTTCGACGCCATCCAGGTGGATATCAGCGGTAAGGCCGTCCGGCGCATAGAGATAGAGCCTGGAGTCTTCCTTGCCGATCAGAACGGCCTCTTTGCGGGAAGTAGCAGCCTGGGCCGCCTCGACGTGGGCGGCTTCAATATTCTCAGCCGGTTCCGTTGGAGCCACCGGGGGGACGCTTACCGCCGGCTGCCTCTTTTGCGGCAGAAAACGGTTCATGCGGATCAGCGTCTCGATCCGCTTGGCCAGGTTGACCCAGGAGATTGTAACCTCCGGGCAATCGCCTTTTTTGAAGCGCAGGCCCTTGGCATCGTGATCCTCCCAGCTATTGTCAGCGCCGGAAAGGGCGTGGCTATGACCGCCTGTGCCGTATTCGTCTTTCAAAAAGTCTGACTTGTCCTTGGGATCGTGCAGGGATGTGAAATAGTTGTAAACCCGCTGACGTCCGCCCTCGAAGCCGCTGCCACGAGAAGATACCGCTTCGTCGATTTCATCCTCAGTGATAAACGGCGTATGAGGCAGCTCCTGCGCGGTCTGGGGAATAGCGTGATCCCAGGAAACGAACAGCGAGGCGAACCGGGCTTGAAGCTGGTTGATCTTGTGGTAGTGGAAGCGAAGCATGGAATGATCGTCCATGTATGCGGCAATAAATGCGTCCAGATCGTTTTTGATCTCAAACGCCTTGTTTGCGTCCCGGAGGGCCTCGGCCAGCCGGGCCTGTTCGTCCGGGTAGCGGCCGCCCACGTAGGGCCGAATGGAGGAAAGGTATTTTTCCGGGCAATCCTCGCTGCGGTCATAGTAGAGAAACAGCAATGCCAGGGCAATCTCGTGGCATTCGTTGCCATGGGCCTCTACGGCCTCCACGTTGGTTGCAAACTGTCCGTCCCCGTACAGACGCCAGATCCGTTCCAGCGTGTCGTTCCAGGGAATCGTCTGCGCAAACGGCGAGTACCGGGCGGAAGTGCCGCGGGAAATCCGAATGCCGCTATCGTCATACCAGGCAGCGTATTTTATGCCGTCAACCACGAGACCGTACCCGCCGTGGTATTCCCGGCGCAGGACGCCTGTGAGCGCCTCACGGGCATTTTCTGTGATCCAGGCGGTATCCGGGCTGTACCAGGGATAAAGGGCGGCAATGATGTGCATCCGGCTCTTGGCGGTATTGGAGCCGTGCCGCAGGAAATCGTCGATCACCTCCTGGGGAATGGAAGAAGCGAAGGGCGCAGCCTGTGCGCTCTCCGCTTCCTGAATGATTTGTAATTGCTCCGCTTCGGTGGGGAACAGGCCAAGCTGCTCACCGGGAGCCGGTTCGCTTATGCGTAGATCAGCTCCGCGTAGATCGTCTCCTCCACGCTGGCCCGAATGTTGTTCATCATCCCGACCCATTTCATCTGATCCCTGGCTTTCAGTTCCTCCGTCACGCCCTGGGCCTTCGCCATCTCCGGGATCATCCGATCCAGGCGCTCCTGTGCCAGCTCCTGCACGTCCCTCATGTGCGTCCAGAGCGTCCCGTGAAGAACGTATTGCTGATACAGACTCGGGCGATGCTTCTTCAGATAATCCCGCCGCTGAATTCCCCAGGGGAAGATGGGACGCTCGTCCTGCGTCAGCTCCGGCTCCAGCACGATATCCGGGATCCAGACCTCGCCCTCCAGGTGATAGCTCAGACCGTTCTCCGGGTCGATCATGTGATCCGTTTTCCTGGTCAGCTCCGCGTAATACTCCAGGTCGTACTTCTGCTCCTTCTTCTGCTCGGTCATAATTGACGCTCCTTTCCGCGCCTCTCAGGCGCTCACGCTCATAGCTTTTGACAGCCCCTTCGATGGTTCGCAGCACCTGCGCTCCGCACTCGTTGACCGCTCGGCCCAATTCGCCAATCGCATCTGGCGTATTGAATTCTGCAATCCGGTGAAACACTGCGGGATTAAACTCCGGGGCAGAGTGGAGCCCACAGCGATGGACGGCCATATAGGTTCCGCTTTCCGTCGCGGCTTGCAGGAATGCGCTCCTGATTTCGTCTTCATCATATCCGGCCAGAAGAGAATTGTCAACGCTGCGGAGGATGTCAAGAGAATTATTTTCATAAAATTCTGCGGCCTGGATAGAAAAAATATCCTGGATCTGCGAGGTCAGAACGTCCGCAGCCGTGGAAACGGCGTCGATTCCCTCCTCTGCGACCACGCCAAAACGCTGGGCCAGCGCATCGGATACCGTCCGGAAGTGTTCCGGCTGGAGGTTCCACAGGTAGGGTGTCAGTGAATTTGGGCCGGTTCCGGTGTCGGTAATGTCAAAGACGTGCTTCAGCCGGGGATAGCCGCCGCTTTCGTCAATCAGGGCAATGCCGTGACCGCCGCGCTTCACATACCGCCGCATCCTGGTATTCCAGGTATCGTAGTCGGCGCAGGCCGTCGCGCCGGGCCGCTGGGCGAAGATCAGAAGCTGCTCCTGAAACGGGTATTTGTACAGCCTGGCCGCCGTGCGGAGAAAGGCTGTCCAGTTATCCTGGTTCCAGGTGATCCTTCTGGCAGTGTCTTCCGCCATCTTGACGTAGTATTCCAGTTTTTCGTTGGGCATGGTACGCTCCTTTCGATGGGTATTATAAAATCAGCAGAGCCGGCCCGAAGTAATCGGGTCGGCTCTGTACGTCTTGCTGTAATCACGATGGGAAATCAACGGTCAGATCAAGGTTGGAAAACTCGTCGTCGCTCATGTTGCGCAGATGCGCCAGCGCGGCCTCGACGTGGCCCTGCAACTCCACGTCTGACGGTATTTCGGGGTTGATATCCTTGGCCATGTCCGCAATGATATCGATCAGCCCCTGCCGTGTTCCGGCATCGTTCATGAGATTATAAATAGCCATGAGCTGCTCTTCCTCGTATTTGATGGTGCCAAGGTTCTTTTTCTTGTTTACAGTTTCCATTTCAAATGCTCCTCTCAACGCGCTTCGGGCGCTCTTTTCGTTGTTGATGTTGTTCCTGCTCCGTTTCTTCCCGCAGCCGCGCCCGTAAGGAAGGGCGCTCCGTCTGGGACTGCTCCGGCTTCGGCGGCCCCTGATCTTTCGGGCCGTTGTTGATGATTCCGTCGATCATGCCATAATCATCTTCCATTGACATCTCAGCGTTTTTCAGATAGTTTTCCGGCTTTTGAAAATCCGGAATCTCCGTAAAGCCAACGCTATCGCAGTAATGATAGGATACCACACCACTGTGCCGAAATGCAACGATGTCGCTGACGGAAAGACTATGTCCGCCGAAATCGTGGGGGCGATCCAAGTTGAAAACGCGGAAGGCATCTTCCGGGGTTTTGACAGGATAATCGGCACGTGTGCCGGTGTAAATCAAATCATAATGCTCCCGAGTTGGTTCCATCCCAAGCTGTTTGAGCGAATCAATATCTGTGAACAGTCGATCCCGGCGCTGGGGGGACTGATCGCTGATTTGATAAATAGCGAAGGCGTCCACAGGATAGTGAAGGAATGCGGCCTCGCGCTCTGCCTGGCGCTCGATGCGCCGATCCCGGATCAGAGCGCGGAAGTCCGGGCTTTTCTCCCACTCAAAGCGTTCCAGGGCAAGCAGGTGCTCCCCGGCAGCGTCAATTTCCGTTTCGTCGAAGCACATCATAGGGTCGCCGTGCTCGTCGATCATGTAGATGGTGAAGCCCTCCGCAAGCAGTTCCTTTGCTCGATCCCGATACAGTGGAAGCATGGCCGCAGCATCCGGGCAGCCGGCCTTTTCCAGCGCGTCCGGCTCCACGGAAGCATCCGGCATGGGATATTCGTCAAGTTTCGCCTCTTCCGGCTGCGGCTCGTTGGGCTGCTCCGCAACGTCCATAGGATCCGATTGCTGAGCCATCTCCCTTACCTGGGAGGCGATGATTGTACCGGCCCGCAGTTCCTCCAGGAGCTTTTCGCACACCTTGGTGGGGCCGGAAAACAGGATAGCGTCCTCCTTGTTCCCATCCGGGCCATAGGAGCTGATTGTGCTTTCATTGGGGTCGGTAATCATGGTGGTGATTTCAAAGCTCAGGCTTTGATCCCGGAATGCAATAAGGGCCTCCAACTGCTGATACAGCTTTTCCGGCGTGGGATAGCCAGTCTGTGCTGTGTAATCGTCCAGCACCGCCTTGGCGTTGTTTAGGCCGTTTCTGCGCAGCGTATCGGCGTACATTCCGGCAAAGGTCTCCTTGTCCTGACCGCCGAACGGGAGCGTAATCATACCCGCCCGGCCCAATTCCTCGGCGTGGTCGCAAACCGCCTGGGCGTAGGCCAGGTACGGATCAACGCTCTTGTCGGGGACAGAGGACGCAGCGGCTTCTCCGGGGACGGTCATTTCTACCGGGGCTTCCGATGTGGAGCTGACGGACGGGGCTTCCTCTGCCGGGGCTTCCTTTTGCTCCGCTTCCTGTTCCTGATCGAGACCTCTTTCCCGGAGGATCTCCGTCAGATTCCGGTCTATATCCGTAATCAAATCGGAGGCTGTTTTGTTGATGGTGTTCAGGCTCGCCTTCAACTCCTTGAGTTCCTTGCCCTTCGACCAGGCAGCGATATACCCGAAGCTGTTTTCTGCGGTTTCTATTCCGTAATACTGGCAGACGGAGTAGGCCACGCTTTCAGCCTCTACCTCCTCGGTTCGCCGGTCTTTTATGACCGGCTCCTTGCCCCCGGCAGCCAGGGCCTCGGCCCGCAGCTTATCGTAATCGTGGAGCCTGCTATGGCCGATCTCGTGCACCATAGCGGTGACGGTCTGAACTTCGCTCATGCCCGGACGAATGGCGATCCTTTGGTCGGAGGCGCTGAAATAGCCGTCCGTCGTGGGAGCCATTTGCTCAAACTCAATAGGAACCGGGGAAGAACGGCGCAGGGCCTCTACGAACGCCTCGTAGTGCTCCACGTCGCCGGTGAGAGGCTGGGCCAGAGCAGGCAGAGGTTTACCCTCCGTCTGGCTCACGTCGAAAACGGTCACAGGCTTGAAGTGTGGGACGCTGATAACCGTCTTTTCTTCGGTGACGACGTTGCCGTCGGCATCAAGCAGCGGGGCATGAGTATCCGGATCCAGAACGGTTTCCTGAACCTTCTTCTGGACAGCCGCAGGCGCGAGGATCTGAATGCCCTTTTCGCCCTTCTTAACGTGCCGACCAAACTTGTTTTTCCAGGCGTTGAAGCCCGCCACAAGGGTTGCGTCCGGCTTCTGCATGTGGATCAGAACGGTATTGTTCACGGAATACTTGTGAAACCGGCTCATGGTTGTTAGGTAGCTTTGGTAGGTTCCGCTTTCAAATAATGCCCGGATCCCGGCCTCGATGCTTTCGGTAATCTCCTTGATCCGTTCCTGATTTGTCTTTTTTTCTTGTTCCGCCATATTTACCTCACTTTCATAAGGTCAATTTTTCCTTGAAATACAAGGGCTTGCGCTGCATAATCCCTGCGGCCGCCAGGGCAACCGGCGGCCGCAGGGACAATACTCAATCATTATCTTCTCCTCTGGCTTGGAAACTCCAACTCAAAGTCCGGCTTACTGTCTTTCATGACAAGCACGGCTACCGCGTCGTAGGTCTTCCCGGACTTTTCGGAACGGCAGCCCTTGAGCGGCATTCTGCCCTTATGGAGCAGCAGCCGGATCATATCTGCGGTAGGCGTGATCTGCTTGGTGGTGAAGAAATGGCTGGCCTTCCAGATAGAAAATCCGCATTCCCGATCCTGGCAGACAAAGCCCTTGTCGATCTCGATCACGTTCTTTCCGCAGCAGGGGCATTTGCCCAGGCTTTCCCGCTGTGGACGTTCCCGGCGTGGGAACAACATCTCAGAACCGGGAACCGGCTTGTAGTCGTGGATCAGCTCCAGCAGCATTTCGTTAATGCTGCGAATAAACGTGCTGGGTTCCAATTCGCCGCGCTCCACCTCCTTCAGACGGTATTCCCATTCAGCGGTGAGTTGGGGCGATTGCAGGGCTTCCGGGAGGACGGTAATCAGGGCCTTGCCGGAGACGGTTGGCAAAAGGTTTGTGACCTTTTTCGCCTTTTGCCTTTCCACGTAACCGGCTGAGATCAGCTTTTCCAGAATCGCGGCGCGGGTGGCCGGTGTGCCAAGGCCCTTGCGCTCAGCGTCCTCCGGCATATCCTTTACGCCAGCCGTTTCCATAGAGGCCAGGACGGTATCCTCGGTAAAGCGCTTCGGCGGGGCTGTTTTCCCCGCTTTGACGGTAGCCGCCTGAATGGTAAGATCCTGCCCCTCGGTAAGCTCCGGCAGGACGTTCGGTTTATCTTTATCCCGGGCAGGCTCCTCTGTTTCCGGTTTTCGCTCATAGAGCTTCCAGCCGGGAGCCAGGACAATCTTCCCCTTGGCCGTGAACTTGGCCCCGGCGCAGGAGAATACGGCAACAGTTTCCGCATACCGGTGGGGATCGGAGACGGCCCGGAGCAGGGCAAAAGAAACGAGCCGTAATACCTCCCGTTCTCCCAGCGGAAGCCCCTCTACGGCATCCGCTGTTGCAGAGAGCGTGGGGATCAGCGCATGGTGATCCGTCACCCTCTTGCTGTCGCAGACTTGCTTTGCGCGGACGGGTTCCGGGGCTGTCTGGCCGCAGATCGCGGACGCCACGGAAACGTGGTCAGAGACCTTGCTTTCCATATCATCCGTCAGATACCGGGCGTCGGTACGGGGGTAAGTGCAGAGCTTCTTTTCATAGAGGGCTTGGAGGTAGTCCAGCGTCTGCTGGGCGGTGTAGCCCAGGACGCGGTTGGCGTCCCGTTGGAGCGTGGTCAGGTCGTAGAGGGCCGGGGCCTTTTCGCTTTTTTCCTTGCGTTCCACGGAGACCACCGTAGCCGCGCCGGAACAGGCGTCAGCCAATTCCAGTGCAGCCTGGCGATTGACCATACGTTCCGTTTCGGCGGTGAAGCCGCCCAGGTCAAGCTGCACCCGCCAGAAGGGCGTGGGCGTAAAAGCGTCGATCTCAGCGTCCCGCTGAACCAGCAGGGCCAGGGTGGGGCTCATGACGCGGCCCACGTTGAGCCGGGCGTCATAAGTCAGTGAAAAATATCTGCTGCCGTTGATGCCAACCAGCCAATCGGCCTCCGCCCGGCAAACGGAGGCCCGGTGCAGGCCGTCATATTCCGAGCCGGGTCGGAGCTGACGGAAGCCTTCCCGGATCGCGCTATCCTCCATGCTGGAGATCCAGAGGCGTTTCATCGGGAGGGTGCAGCCCGTCAGATCGTACACGTTTCGGAAAATTAATTCGCCCTCCCGCCCGGCGTCGCAGGCGTTTACAACCGCCTCTGCTTCCGGGTCGTGGAGCAGCTTTTTTAATATTTCGAACTGTTCCCTGGTGCTCGGCTGAACCTTGAACGTAAAGGGCGCGGGAAGCAGCGGCAGATCGGACATTCTCCATTTCTTCCAGGCTGGATCGTAGTCCTCCGGCTGCTGCGGCTCTGCCAGGTGTCCAAAGCACCAGGAGACCCGCCAGCCGCGGCCCTCCAGGTAGCCCTTACGCTGCTCTGTCGCGCCGAGAACTCCGGCGATGCTTTTGGCCACGGAAGGCTTTTCTGCTATGACGATCTTATGTGCCATGGAATCGCCTCCTTATATCAGGTTGCCGTCGTCCTCAAGATCATCCTCCTCGATGATGATTTCTTCGTCGGGAGCCTTTTCCGCCGCGGCGGGTTTCAGACGCTCTGTTGGAGGGGCCGCCGGTTCGGTCTCCAGTTCTTCCTCCTCGTCCTCGTCTTCCTCGTCAAAGTAGAAATCCTGCTGCTTCTTGCGGCGCTTGCCTTTTCCGCCGCCGGACTTGCCCTTGAAGGCATAGTACAGGAGACCGCCGACAACTACAACGACCAGGCCCAGGGTCAAAGCGGGGTTCATCTGCTGCTTTTTGGCGTCCGTGGACGTATCGGAATCCTCCGGCTCCGCATCTTGGGAGGCGTTGGTCTTATCTGTTTTCTTACCGGTTCCGTCAATCACGGCGCATTCGCTCATATTGGTGGAACAAACCGGGCAGGTGGTGTCGATATGACCGACGGTACATTTGCTGGTACAGGTACAGCCGTTATCAATCGGCTGCTTTTCGTTGCCGGCCAGAGATTTCAGATCAGCGAGGTCTACCTGGTTCAAAAAATGGACGTTCTGTGTGCCACCGGTACGGTCAATGATAATGTAAAAGTAGCTGCCATCCCGGCTCTGAACCGTAATAAACTGCTTGCTCATGATATTGCCGTCAGCGTCCATGCCGACGTACTCAAAATCGTCCACAAGCGTGAGCTGGCCATCCGGTGTAAATTGGAACATACTTCGGGGTTCTTGCGTCGGCTCCGGCTCCGTGGGCGCTTCGGAAGGGGCTTCCGTTGGAGCTTCCGTGGACGGTTCGGTAGGTGCTTCCGTAGGAGGCGGCGGGGGCGTCGTCTCCGGGGGCGGGGTAGCTTCCGCCGGCGCGGCGGTTTCCGCCGGGGCGGCAGTTTCCTGCGGTGTGATCGGCGTCGCAAAGACGCCGAGGCTCAGCAGGCTTACCGTAAGAGCAAGCGCGGTGATCCATGCGGCGGCGCAGGTTCGTCTGTTTTTCACGGTGTTGGTTCCTCCTCTCCTGGCAAATCTGTCCTCGGCTCTCCGGTCGGCAGATCCGGTACGTTTGCGTGTTCCAGCAGCGGGTTGTCCCGCAGCTTGCCGATCAGCGCGGACAGGCTCTCCAGGGTATAGCCCTCCGACCGCACCAGGCCCACGATGCTGATATTCTCCGCGTCCCGGATCAGCTTTTCCAATTCCTTATCCCGTTCCTGAAGGGCGGCAATCTTCTCCCGAACTTTCTTCTGCTCCAGCAGAAGTCTCTCAAGTTTCACATTTTTCACGGGTGCCACTCCTTTCTCAGAACGGCAGCTCAGAGTCGGCGTCTTCCATCATTTCAAAATCACCGGCCATCGTTCCAGCCATTTCTTCGGTCATTTCTCCGCTGTCCTCGCGTTTGCGCTCTCCGAAGTTCACGTAGTCGCAGCGCAGCTCCATGGATGTCCGCCTCTCGCCGTTCTTCTCGTAGTTCCGGGATGTCATAGGGCCGCAGACCTCGATCCGCTGTCCCTTGGAAAAATACTTACAGACGAACTCCGCACGGGTACGCCAGGCGTAGCAGTTAATGAAATCGGTTTTGTCCGGCTCTCCGGGCCGGTTGACCGCGATGCTGAAATTTGCCACCGCAACGCCCGTCTGCGTCCGGCGAAGCTCCGGATCACGGGTCAGGTTTCCACTGAAAGCACAGTTGTTCATAAGTTTATCCTCCTGTTTTGTTCGTTTAAGGGTCTGGCATACGGCCAAAGCCGTAAAAATGCTCGACCCAATAAGAATTGCTGAGATCTGCGAAAGAAATGGGGTCTCCGCAGTGGATCATCATTCTGTGGCCGCTTTCCGGATCGACGCCCACATAGATTCCCACGTGGGTACAGATCACGTCCGGCGTATCAACGTAGGTCTTCTCAAAGAATACCAGGTCGCCGGGATGTGGCGTGGACGTGGGCGTACACAGGTAGTACAGCCCGGTCGCGCCTCTGCGGCCAATGTCGCCCCAATAGGGAGAGCCGTCGACGATGGTATGGTTGATTACCCAGGATACATAGCCGGAACAGTCAAAGGACGTGGACGGAGAGGATCCACCCCAGACATAGGGGTAGCCCAGGTATTTCCGGGCTTCCGTGATCATGGCGGCGAACACTTCATCCTCCAGCGCCTCCGTGGGAATTGCAAAGTCCATATAACTGCCGGTTCCGTACCGCCCGATGTATTCACTGTCCGGGAAAAGCTCCGGGCGGCAGCCCAGGCTTGCCATGTAGACCGAATAATGGGAGAGCTGACTTTCGCTCATGATATAAACGGGTACGTGAGATAAATTGAAGTTTTGCAGCTTGACGTTGCAGATCGTATAAGTGGACGGCTCTGTGCTGTCCTCCGATCCGTCGTCTGTCTCGGGATCCTGAGACATAGGTTCCGGCGTCGGGCCGGGGCCAGGGGGCCGTGGATGCGGAGGCGGCTCTGTCGGAGAGGGTTCCGTGGGGGCAGGCTCGGTGGGGGTAGGTTCCGAGGGCGGTTCCGTTTCCTCCTCCACGATTTCCTCCGTCAAGATATACTGTTTGGCAAATAGCATTTCCAGCGTCGGCCTCACTTCCTCCAGCGTCCAGGGGCCGTCGTGGATGGAAGAAACCATAGAGATCAGCACGTAGGGATCATGGCCGATTTCGTCAAGCTCAAAGTTATACTCGTCGTACTCCGGGTGATCCTCCTGGTAGTTGTCAAGCTGGGTCTGCAGATCGGCCTCCATTTGGCAGTAGGCCGCCTCTGCTGCCAGGATTTCATCCACCTCCGCCCGGTATGCGCCAAGCTCGGCAGCGCCGCCCATGCCGCCGCCCGCTACGCCACCGCAGGAGACCATGGAGGTCATAAGCGTCACCATACCCCCGCCGATGGCCAGAATTACCGCAGCGGCCTTCCCGGTTTTCCGGATAACGGCCTTTCCCGTGTTTTTGACAGCTTCCATTACCCGTGCCGTAAAGCCTCGGACTTGATTGGAAGCGGCGGCTCCGCCTGCGGAGCGCCCGGCGTGACCTTGCATATACGAAAGACGCAGCTTATGCTTCTGCATTCTCCGGGAGATCGGGTTGGAGGAAAACTGCGGCGTGGAAATGTTTGCCCGGGCTGCGCCGCGCTTCTTTTTCGCGGCCCTGGTTCTGTGCTTTTGGATCTTGTGATGCGCGTACTTCGCACCCACCTCCCCGGCGTCCTCCGTTCCGTGCAGGGCCGCCGCGCCGACGTTATCACCGTCGTTTTCCCGGAGCTTCTTCCTGGCCTTATCCCGGGTGAAGCGAACAGGGGCCGCAGCGGCGTTGAACGTGAGCCTTGCGGGCTTTTTTGCTTCCGTGAAACGAAGCCGGGCGGTAGTAACGCCCTTCGCTGCGTCGTAATAGCGTCGCTTTGGGGCTTTGACAGGCATCGGGGCTGTCTCCTGGGTCGGGAGAGCAGCGTTGCTTACCTGCTTTCCGGGCTTAAACGTGGTTGTTTGCGGCGCAACTGTGGCGGTGACCGGCTGGGAACCGCCCGGCCCCGGCGTTCCGGCGCGGGCTTGTTCGGCTGAGCGTAAATAGGCTGTGCTTCGCTTCTGCTGGGCGCGGGTTGTTTTATCCGGGCGGATTGCTTGATCGGAGTTGACCGATTGGGTTTGCGGAACCATGGAAGCGGTAAGCGGCTGAGACGCTCCCGGTCGGTACGCCTCCGGCTGGCCTGTACCCGGCTGGAACATTCCGGCCCGAGGGCGCTCTGACGTTTGCAAATACGCTGTACTGCTTTTCTGACGAAGGCGCTTTTTTTGACCGGGACTTCCTTCCGGCGCGCTTTCCTCCGCAAAGCGCAGTGCGGAGCTGCGTCCGGTTTTCAGTTCCTCGCTCATGACACTGCCTCTCCGAATTTGGTGGTAATCAGACGGTACAGCTCATTGTCTTTGGGGAAGCGATCCCGGAATGGAACGATGGTTGGGCCGAATTTAATCAAACCCTCGCCCGCATTGCTTTGGGTCACGTAGGATAGCTGATGATCCGAAATGTTGAGCTTTTGCGCCAGGATATCCCGGTCGCCGCCTGCCTGGTTCAACAGAAGCACAAAGTCGCTGTTTTTGAACAGGCTTTCAATCTCGCTGCTGGCCAGCAGATCCGACACGTTCTGAGTGATCCCGGTGGGCATACCGCCCCACTTCCGGAAACGCTTATAGATCTCAATGCTGTAGGACGCCGTTTGAGGATCCTTCAATAAAAGGTGGAACTCGTCGAAGTAGACACGGGTTGTCTTTTCCGCGTTCCGGTTGAAGGAAACCCGGTTCCAGATCTGATCCTCGATGACCAGCATACCGATCTTTTTGAGCTGCTGACCAAGCTGCTTGATATCGTAGCAGACAATCCGGTTGGAGGTGTCCACGTTGGTTCGGTGGTTGAACACGTTAAGCGTACCCTTCACGTAGAGCTCCAGAGCGCTGGCCACGTATTTGCCTTCCGGCTCCTCCTGCTCCAGCAGGGCATTGTACAGATCCTCCAGGATCGGAATGTTTTCCGGCTTCGGATCGTTCAAATACGGCTGATAGATCTGCCTGGCGCAGCGGTCGATGACCGTGCGCTCCACAGGGTGCAGGCCCTCCGGTCGGGCAATCACCAAATCACAGAAGGAAAGAATAAACTGGATCTTGCGGGACACCGGGCTTTCGTCGTCGTCGCCGTAGTTGAGGTTGATATCCAGCGGATTGATGTAGTCTGTGGACATGGGCGAGATCCGCACCACCTGGCCCTTGAAGTGAAGAACCAGCGGAGCGTATTCCGCCTCTGGGTCGCAGATGATCACGTCGTCATCCGGGCATACAAGGATCGCGTTGGCAATTTCCCGCTTTGCCGCAAAAGATTTGCCGGAGCCGGGGGTGCCGAGGATCAGACCGTTGGGGTTCAGAAGCAGCTTCCGGTTCACCATGATAAGGTTGTTGCTCATGGCGTTCAGACCGTAGTACAGGGATTCCGGGCCGGGCCGGAAAAGCTCCTGGGTGGTGAAAGGGACGAAGATCGCCGTGGCCGACGTGGTAAGGCCACGGGTGATCGGAACTTGATTATTGGCCAGCGGCAGGCAGCTCTTGATTGCTTCCTCCTGTTGATAGTCCAGGGGCATCAATCCGCAATTATTCCGCTGGGCAATGCCGGACGCCTGCATGACAGCGTTTTTCAACGTCCGCTTGCTGTCCGCCACGTTCACCAGGATGAAGGTGACCAGGAAAAAGCGCTCGTTTTTTCGCTGCAAGGCAGTCAGCAGCTCCTTCGCTTCGGCTCCGTAGGTATTCAGATCCGCAGGGATAATGTCCATGTCGTAGCCGCTGCGGACGGCCTTCTTCTGCTCGTCGATCTTGGTCTTTTCCAAATCGGTCAGCTTTCGCTTCACGTCCTTGATGGCCTTCGTCCGGTCAATGGGCTGGATATGGAAGCTGATGATCAGGTTTTGCTGCATACTCAAAAACTGTGTCAGGATGCGGTCGTCCAGCTCCGACGCGAGTATTTGCAGAAAGCTGGCCTGACAGTATTTTTTGCCCATACGGAACATCCTGCCGGTACGGAACTCAAAGGAGCTGGGGGCAATGTAATCCTTGGTAGACAGGCCGGAAGGAGCCAGCCAGTCCCAGGCGAAGCGGAAAGGTCGGGGCGTATCCATGTTCATCATGCGATACATGACTTCCAGATACTCTTTTCCATCCAGGCCCCTTGCGTACACGCCGATCCGCTTGAAATTGTTGATCAGGTCAATTTCAATGCTGTTGAGCCGGGATTTGGCTTCCTCGTAGCTTCCTTCCTCAATGGAAAAGGTCAGATACTTTACGCGGGACAGACCGTTATTGCCCTTCGCGCCTTGGGCGCGGAGCATTTTCGTGTATTCGGCGCGGATATGGTCGTAGCCGTCGCCGGTGGCCGGAATGTCGATGGTGGCCGCGATCTGCTCCTCCGAGGTATTCATGTTGACGAAGGTGAGCTGGAAGCGGACGGAGGGATCAAAATAATCCAGGAAGCCGCACCAACCGTCAAAGATGATCTGCTTGTCCTCGTCCTGGGCCAACTGATAGGTAATATCCTCGTACAGAATTGTTTTCGCCCACTGGCGTTCCGTCACGCGGCAGATTCCGTCCTGGTACATACGCAGGTACGGGATGGTATCCTGGGCGCTTACGCCGTTGTACTCGGCCCTTTTCGCCCGGTCAATCGCCGCTTTGATGGCCTTCTTTTCAGCCCGTGTGAGTTTTCTTCTGCGCTTTCTTTCGACTGGCGCTTCCTTCTGCGTCTTTTTTGCGAACAATACGCTTCACCTCCTCGTTCAGTTGCTCCTGCCGCCGCAGGGTGTCGTAAAAGTTTCGGGTGCGATAGGGACGAACCTTTGGCCGAAGAAAGCTCACGCGGAACATCTGCGCCAGCACCTTTTCCAAAGGCTGTCCGTTTTTCTCAAAAAGCCCAAACATCATAGCGGGTACCAGCACCAGCATCATACACATGGTTGCCGCGCTGGAGCCCAGGGGTTTTCTGAGCATAAAATACAGCGGAAGGCCAATCAGCCCGCCGCCGCCAAAGCACAGGAGCTGCCGCTTCGTCAGGTTGAACAGCACCTTGCTCTTGATTTTACTCAGGTCTTTGGGAACCGGAACATAGGCCATAGTGACCTCCTATCTTAGTGTGCGTTGAATACGCTCTTAGCCAGAGCGCCGGTCTTGAACAGGATGTAGCACAGCAGCACGGAATAGCATAACGTGGTAAACAGCGTTTTCATGATATCTTCATCAAATGACAGCGTTTTAATCAGCGTATAGTAGATGCCGACGCAAACGATGATCATGAAGCCCTGGAAAGCCAGAGCCAGAAGCGAACGAAGATAATTCTGCCCGACGCTGCCCCAGGATTTATTGAGCATGGTTGCCATTGGAATCGGGGCAATCGACGTAACCAGGTAGATCTCGATCATTCTGCCGTAGATCACGATCAGGATCACCACGGAGACCGCGCTGCCCGCGAACTTCAGCAGCATCGTTTCGATCCAGACACCAATCAACTCCCCGACCCCCAGCTCCTTCAGGTGTAAATATATTTGAGCCAGATCCGTCATACTTAGATCCGAAGAACTGCCGCCTGTTATGATGCCTGATGCGCTATTTACAACGCTTTGGGCCGCGTCGAATATTCCCATCGCGATAGTCCAGGTGTTGGAAACAATCAGGATTGCCGCCGCGGCCCTGAAAACCCACTTGACGAACATCCAGGGTTCTATGTCCTGCATATTGTTTTTTTCAGTTACCATCTGGATCAGCTCCAGCGTCATGCAAAAAGCCAAAACAGCTCCGGCAATCGGCAGGATGACGGTATCCGACAGGTTTCGGATCATATTGTAGATGCCGTTGTTCCACGCCTGAGGCGTTTTCCCAACCTGGATTGAAATATCCGCCACCTGCTGATCTGCCGCGCCATATATTTCTTTGATATTTGACAGGATACCAGGAATCATCAGATCCTGAATCCATTCCGTTAGTGCGTCTCCGATCCAACTCATTTATTCACCTCCTCTGGCCCGTCAGCCCATGGTCTGGAGCTGCCGGGCTGACCGCAGCCGCAATTAATTAAACATGGTGGACAGCAGCGGAACCAGCGTGATGCCGATAAACGCGATGCCGCCTCCGGCTACGAGCTGCTTGATGCCCTGGCTCTTCGCGCCGGGGTTATCGTTGGAATAACCGTCCAGGTAGTTGATGCCGCCCATAATGGCAACGGCTGCCCCGATCACGATCACGATGGTTTTCAGGGCTGTGACTGCGCTTGCGAAAAATTCCATATATTATTCCTCCATGTCGTCGTTAATGTTTACCCCGGTGAGATCGACCTCTATCACCTGATATTCGTCGCTCATTCGGAGCTTTGGCTTGTGTTGTAAAAACGCCTCCACGTCGAAGGCGTTACGCTTGTCCGCGTCCCCCGTGTAGGGGTACAGCGGGTGCCTGGTGTAATCGTACTTTTTGGAAAGGAACGGACGAACACCGCGGAGCTGAAGGATACACTTGCCGCCGTCCAGGACGTTCAGCTCGTCGTGGGTCATGAGCTCCTTGCCCAACTTTTGATAATTCAGGCTGTGAGAAGTTTCCTTGCCCCGGTTCTCGCCGGTGTTGAACGTGTCAATGGTCTCTTTGCCAAGGGTTTCCGACAAGTCCTTGATCGTGCTTTTGTCCTTGCCTCCCAGAAACAGGGTGCTGTCCATGTTGCCCAGGATCGTGTCCGCGCTGTCTTTATACTGCGCTTTGAGCTGTGACATTGCCTGGTAAATCAGCATTGCGGAGATCTCGCGGCTGCGGATCGTAGCGACCAGCCGTTCCAGCCTGGGAATCTGACCAATGTTCGCCGCCTCGTCGATCAGACAGCGGACGTGATAGGGCAGGCGTCCTCCGTACACATCGTCAGCCTTTTCACATAAGAGATTGAAAAGCTGGGTGTAGCACATGGATATGAGGAAGTTGAACGTATCGTCCGTATCAGACATGATGATGAACAGGGCTGTTTTACGGTCTCCCAGGGTGTCCAGACCCAGCTCGTCGTACTCCGTCAGATCCCGCAGCTCCTGAATGTCGAAGGGGGCAAGCCGGGCTCCGGCAGAAATCAGAATGCTCTTGGCCGTTTTTCCTGCCGCCAGCTTGTATTTCTGATACTGTCGTACCGCAAAATGGTTGGGATTCTGTTCGGCAAGCTCCATAAACAGGAGATCTACCCGGTTCATAAACAGCTCGTCGTCTTCCCGAACCTCCATGCTGTTAATCATGTCGATCAGCATGGTCATGTTTTGCTCTTCCTCCGGAGCCTCATAGTGGATATATCCGATCAGCGCGGTGTACAACAGACGCTCAGCCTTCGTCCAGAACTCGTCGCCTCCGGTTTTGCTCTTATCTGTTGTATTGATAATCAGACAATCCACTAACTTCAAAATATCCTTTTCCGAGTGGATGTACTCAAACGGGTTATAGTGCATGGATTTCTTGAAGTTGATGGTGTTCAGGATACGGATCTGATACCCGCATTTCCGCAGCACATTCCCTACGTCCACCACAATGTCGCCCTTGGGGTCGGTTACAACGAAGGAGCAGGGATACTCCTCTGAGGTGCATTGCAGCAGATTCGGCTTAATCACGAAGCGGGTTTTACCGGAGCCGGAGCCGCCGAAAACGGCGACGTTTTTGTTCCGGGCGGTTGTGGGATCTGCCGGTCTGTTATTCATGGTAAGCTGTTCCGTTTTGGTTAGGATAATGTTATTGGCCGGATCAGCGTCCATGAACGGCTGAATATCCTTGGCGGTTCCCCAGCGGGCGGAGCCGTATTCCGTGCCCCTGCGGTATTTTTTGGCGTTCTTGCGTTTAGACGCCAGGATCATGGCAAGCAGGCAGGCAGCGCACAGGCCGACTAAAAGATCCGTGGGATGGAAGCTGGGCAGCACGTCGTCAAACGCCAGGCTTACGCCGTCTGAGATATGCAGGATCTTATCCGCAAACGCCTTGCCAGGAGCCAACCGATATGCCAGGGACAGCTTCGTACATAGCAGCCCGATTAAAACAAATGGCAGCGTCTGCACAAGACGCTTTTTGACCGTCTCGTTCATCTTACCGGCTCCGGGCGAGAGCTGCGATCATGCTCCGAAGCAAGGGGCTTCAGCTTGGCCAGCTTTTGCCGAATGGACGGACGCTTGGCTTTCTGTTTCACCTTCTTGGTGTATTCTTCAAATGCAGCGGTCAGAGCGTCCTTGTCCTGGGCTTTGAAATACACCATATAGGTGTTTTGCCCTTTGACCTTAAACGGAGCGAAATCCACTCCATACTTTCGCGCGACCCGGTTGAAATCTCCGATGGTGGCCTTGTCCACGGGAATGCTCTGCATCCCCTTGTCCTGGCGGGCAAGCTGCCTGACCGTCTGCTTGCCGTGATGCCGCACGTTTTTGTGGGCCTCGATTTCGCCCTTGATCGCGCCGGGGATTTTCACGGGCAGCGCTGCGGTTTTCGCCGTGAGCTTCATAGAGCCTTTTGCCGCCCGGATCGCCGTTTTCAACACCCTGGGCGATAAGCGAAGAACGCCCTTGATGATGATTACCGTTTCCCGGGCAATCTCTTGTTCGACTTCCTGCACAATCATACCTCCTTCTTACTTTTTCTTTCGCAGTAGACGACGTACCGATACCTCCCGCCGCTGCCGTAAGGGTGGCAGGTTACAATGGTTAGCAAATCCCGGCCCTCCTGGATCAGAAGCTCCTCCGGCTGGTACGGCTCGATGATCTTAATCTCTGCGACCTCATATTCCAGGACTTCCCAGAGGTTGGTCAATAAGACCGCATCTCCGATTTCCAGCCGTTCGATGTTTTTCATGTGCTCAGCTCCTACCCAGCCACGGTGCGCTGCAAGCACGCAGTTGGTGTTCTCCCCGCCGATGGGCATGGAGCTGATGGAGAGCTGGGCCGCACCCTGATCCAGATGGCTGTATGTGGCTCCCAGGTAGACCGGCTCCTCATACTCCATCTTTGGAATTGTCAGGACGCCGACCGCATCGCCTTCCAGCCCGTAGTCAGCCAGATCAATCACCGACGCGGTATAGGCCCAGGGATCAGCCAGGCCGCATTGCTTGTTGCGGTAGATCTGATCGTTGTACTCCCGCATAGCCTCCAGCAGCTCCGGATAAGGCGTCGGCTCCGCCTCGCTTACCTTTTTACGCTCGATCACCACCGGCAGCTCCGAGGCTTCGTCCTCCGGCACAGCCTGGGGAACAACCTCATATCCGTGCTCCTGAAAAAACGATGCGACAGCCTGCTCAGCCCTGGCTTTTTGGCTGAGCTTATTGACCGTCGGCTTCACAAGAATTGCCGCGCCGGTCAGAAACAGCAGGGCCGCAAGGAAAAATAAGGAAACCGTTGTAATTGTTCTGCGCTTTTTCATGCGGCCTCCTTCCTGCGTTTCTTCCGCACGATCATGATAACTGCAAAGAACAGAAGCGCGGCCCCGGCGATGCCGCCGCCTGTTTTCAGGCCCAGTATATACTGTTCCTTCCAGGTGGACTTGACCGGCTCTTGTGGGGTGTCGGAAATCTCAACGGCTTCCGTTGCGTTCTCGTGGTATGGAACCCGCGAACCCCGCACCAGCAGCCGGTGGGAGTTGATGCCGAAGGGCGTACAGGTTACCAGAGTGCAGAGATCCTCGCCCCGGACAAGCTCCAGGAGCTCTGTCTCATGGGGTAAAACTGCATGAATCTCCGTGACCTCATAAGCCAGGGTCTCGCCCAGGACTTTCAAATAGAATGCGTCTCCGACTTCAAGCTGATCCAGGTCGCTGAACAGCTTTTTTTCCGCGACGCCGCTGTGTCCCGTCAGAACAGCGTGGGTGCTATCACCGCCCACCGGCAGGCTGGAGCCCACCAGGTGGCCCACGCCCTCCTCCAGAACGGCCTCGCTGGTTCCGTGATAGATCGGAAGATTAACCTGGATCTTCGGAATCTCAACGTAGCCCATGATGCCGGAGCCGGTGGGGTTCAGCAGCTCGTTGTAGGCAGCCGCCGCTTCTGTAAGTCCTTCCCGGGTAAAGCGAACGGGGCCCAGGGCTGCGTTATAGCGTTCCGCCGCAGCCCTCGTTTCACGGAGGGCCGTATCGTCTAACTCGTGCACCTCCTCTTCATAGCTCGTCCGGATCTCGCTGGCGTACTTATCGTTCACGTAGGTTTCGATCATGGGATACGCGGTAAATCCGACGGCAGCAAGCAGAAGCATGATAGCGAGGCCAATCATAAGAAATCGTTTCATAGCGCCTCCGTGAAAAGGGCGACCCCGCAGGGCCGCCCCTTGTTGTAGAATAAAGAATTACTTATCCTCAGCCTTGCGCTTGCGGAGCGCCAGCCAGAACACAACAGCGGATGCCAGAATGAACGCAGCGCCGATTACGCCGTACATCCAAACGCCGTTATCACCAGTTCTGGGGATCTCAGGGCCTTTGGTGTTTACGATGGTCAGAGGCACCAGAGCATTCACACTGTTGTTGACGGCCTGCATGGTAACAGCCTTGCCGTCCACAGTGGCGGAAGCAGTCAACAGATTATGAGCGAGCTCCTTGTAGCCTTCAAACATGACATAACGGGGATCGTTCTGGACGAGGCCCAGAAGGTCGGTGTTGTAGATGCCGCAGGGACGGTCGGGATCTTCAACTGCAGTGATAACAACGGTAATGGCGTCCTTGAGGAGAGTGTAGCCGTTGTCGGTCTTGATTTCAGTTGCTACATAGGTATCGTCTTCAAGCCCGAAAATGTTCAGAACACCAGTGGTAGCATTGGGAACGAAAACAGTAGCGTCAGCTTCATTCTCAACATGACCGGTTGCATAATACTCGCCGTCCTCAGTCTTGACAGCAACAACCCAGTAGTTGTCAGTGGTGTTCTTGACCTTAAAATTGACTTTGGCAAAATTGCCGTTGTTGTCGCTGAACTTCTTGGTCAGCTCCAGGCCATAGGAGTAAACATGAGCATCATCAACGAGAGTATCGTAGTAGTTCATGTTGGTGCGCTGCCATCTCAGAATAACAGTGTTGGGGTTGCCTTCATCGCCAAGCACCACGTCGGCATTCTGATTCAGAGTGGCGGAGTAAGTCACGCGAACATAGCAGCCAGAGTAGCCCTTTTCGGTGCCAGTGGTATGAACAGTGGTCGCAGTGTTGATTTCGTTCAGGCCGGCAGCGTTAACAGCCACATCCATTGTGGTCGCGTCGTTTGCAGCAGTGCCATAGGTAACGGTAAACTTGGGGGTGGTGTCGGTGAGTTTCCAATCGGTGATCTTTTCGGTGCAAGCTGCATCCTTGTAGAAATGGATCTCGACGTCGTTTGCGTTGAAGTGGCCGTTCAGCAGGCCGGCAGTGTTGGCAGCAGAATTGCCGTTGTATTCGAGGCCCTTGGAAAGAGTATCGATCCAGCCCCAAACGGTCAGCTTGGTCGCGGCGGAGGTGATTGTAGGCAGCTTGTCTACGAACTGGTACTCGAACTTGTCACCGGTGGAGCCGGTAGCATTGTGGTCATAGCCGTCAGTGATGCTGTCGGAACCGTCGTTCATACCGGTGTCGGTCTTTGCCTCGCGGACGGTCTTTTCCAAGCTGGGGATGCCAGTCTCATTCTTGGGGTACAGAGTAACGTCGTACAGCCACTCCTCGCCGCCGTTGGTGGCATTGGTGCCGTTCACGGAAGTCATGGGAACAGAAACCAGGAAGGGATTGCAGGTAGAAACGACCATTTCGGGAACCTTGGTTTCGACAATGAGGTACAGGCCGAGATCCAGACCATCAGCGGAAGTGTGGCCATGAGCGTCGGTTTCGGCAAAGGTGTCTGCATTCTGTGCAGTCATGTATGCTTCCAGCGCATTCTTGGTCGCGGTAGCATTGGAGGCCAGCGCAGCAGCCAGAGCATCGATCAGCGTGTCGCTGGTGAAGAAGTGATAACCTGTCTGAGCGTACTCAGCAATAACGGGGTAAGCGTCGTCGTTGGTCAGGCCCAGCGCGGAGAGCAGAGCAGCGTCGGCAGTATCGTTCATCTTGTAGAGAACCATAGCCTTGTGAGTGCCGTCGGCCTCAGTTTCGCTGTAGGTGCAGATGTCAGCAATCTTGAGATAGCTGAACTGCACGCCCTTGATGCAGTAGCCGTAGGACTGCTGACCATTGCCGAGATTGTTGACAGTGCCATCGTCCATAGCGGCTTCCAGGGTTTCGTCTTTGACGCCGGTGGAAACGTAGGAGTCGAGCATGGCAGCAATGGTGCTGTCGGTGTTGGCCATCGTGAGGTCGTACTTGTAGATCTCAATGGAGCCGGTGCGGGTGGTGTCGATAGTTGCGTTGTCCACGGTCGCCGCGCTGACGCCAATGGACAGGGAGAGCAAAATGGACAGAGCCATCACTGCTGCAAGGATACGTGCAATACTTCTTTTCATGTTTAGTTCCTTTCCTTTTTTTATTTATTAAAGCCATCGCTTTAATTACAGGGTTTCGTCTTCCTTCTTCTTCGGAAGCCGGAGGAGAATGATTACTGCCAGCAGCACAGCCAAAGCGGAGCCGATGGCTGCCAAAGTGAAACCGTTCTCGCCCGTCATGGGCATTTCGAAAACTCGGTGGTTCACGACTTTGTATTCTAACTCTACCTGCTCTTCGGTCAAGTAGCCCTCAAAGACAGGCTCAGCCAGCAGGTCGTAGCCGTCCTGAGTTCCAACCTCTGTCAGTCGGTATTTGATCGTGTGAAGCTGGTTATTGATTGCCAGACCCGCGAACTCCGCAATGCCATCCGCGCCAGTCGTGATGCAGCCGTTCACAATATTTGCGCTGGTGCTGTAACCACACTGAACAGGGCTGTCTGCGTCACGGGACTGAATGGGAAGCCAGGTATTCGTGTCGTCCAGGGAGTATTCCAGAAGATAGGTGACTCCCGCCATGGGCTGCCCCTTATCGTTTTCCTTGTGAACACGGATCAGACCGGGAATGATCTCGTTTTCGCGCTCGATCTTAATATCCGGCACGTCCGGGGTCAGCTCCACGGAGATCACGGTATCGTCCAGCTCAAAGCCCGGAGGGGCTTGGAACTCCTGGATCGAATAGCTGCCGACCCGCAGATCCTCGAATTTCAGTTGGCCGTGAGAATCCGTATAGCCCTCGGCCAGCTTCTCGCCGCGCTCGTCGAAGAGATAGAACCCTGCGCCCTCCAGCGGCGTTCTCGTACCCTGATCTACCTTGACAATTTTTATGCTGCACGGGATCAGATGGTTCACGAACGTCAGCGTGTTCGTACCGGCTTGAACGGTGATCTCTTGTGAGATATGGTCGTTGGTGTACCCGTAAGGCAGCGTTTCCGTCACCCGATATGTGACGCCAAGCTCCAGATCCTCCAGATGGATCGTACCGTTTTGACCGGTTGTATACGAACCTTCGAAGCTATAATCTTCATCACTTTTCTTGCGCTCCACGGTAAAAGTGATGCCGGAAACTTTGCCGTCGTCAGATTCCTTGATAATCTCCAGCTCAATACCGAGCTTGTTGGTAAACTCCACGACGTTTTCACCCAGAGCCAACGTAACGGTCTGTGGGTTCTCCGACAGGCAGATGTAATCGCCCAGCTCGATTTCCGTGATGCGAAGCACGTCGCCTTCGTGCAGCAGGCCCTGCTCGTCGATCAGGATAATACCGCCATTGGCAGTGATATACGTTCCGAGCGGATCCCAGCGCTCTTTCATACTTACGGATCCCGAAGTGGAGCCGGTCATTTTCCGCTCAACCTTGAACTTGAAGCCGTCCACAGGGCCGTCCGGATCTGTATTGTGCTTGACGATCTTCAGCGTCACGACGGGGTGGTTGATAAAGGTCACCGTGTTCTGGCCAAGCCGGGCCACAAAGATTTTCTCCCGTTCGTCGGCAACATAGTTTTCCGGGACTGTCTCAACGAGCTTGTAGGTCTTTCCCGCTTCCAGAACTTCTTCATCTACGATGAAGCCGTCCGTGTCCGTGACGTAGGTTTCGACGTACTCAAAGATTCCGGATTTATTACGCCGATACAGCTTGAACTCGATTTCCGCCACGTTGCCGTCGTCGGACTGCTTGATGACCTTCAGATTTACAACCGGCTTGTTGACAAACGTGACCACGTTTTCACCTTCGTGCAGCGTGACGGTCTGAACGCCGTCCGGGGTATTGACACAGATATAGTTTTGGGGCGCGGTCTCGGTGATTCGGAACTCAGCACCAATCGCAAGATGCTCCGTCGCAATGGAAATAATACCGTCCGTCCCGGTGACGTAACTGCCGATCAGCGTCCAACTGCCGTTGACCTTCTTCTCCACCTTGAACGTGATACCGTCAATCTTTCCGTCAGAGCATTCCTTTTTGATCTTCAGGCTGATATCCACGTTCTCGAAGTTCACTGGATTATCTCCGATTTGCAGCGTGATTTCCTGCGGGTTCTGGGACAGACAGATAGAACCTTCCTGGACGATCTCTTTGATTTGTACTCTTGTACCGGCAGGCAGATCCGGGATTTCGATTTTGCCGCCGTCGCCCGTGACGTAGGTTCCGTCTCCCAGCGGCAGCCAGCCGTGGCCTGTCACGTATTGTCTGACCTCGAACGTGATACCTTTGATGCGCCCGTTGGAAGAGGTTTTTCGGATGGTCAGCGTGTTGCTGGGCGTATTCTCGACATAGAGCTCGTTATCGATCACATAGGCATCGTCGCCGTAATCGTCGGTGGGCTCTCCATCCGCGTCGCCCCAATAATTGCTCACTGCAAAGGTCTGCGGGTTGGTAAGCTTCATGTACCAATAGCCGATGCTGTCGGACTTTCGGAACCCCTCCGGAGCCTCGACCTCTTCAATCCGCATACAGCCAATGGGGAGCTTACCGGTTTCGTACAGCTCGTCCGACGGATACTCACTCGTGTTAACAAGGTGCGCCGCATCCAGCGTAACGCACCCATCATCGTCAGAACGCAGGAACCATCTGCGTTCAAACGTGGTGGCCGTAGGTACTTCGGAGCTGTAGTAATCCACCTGGAAGATCGCACCCTCCAGCGGGAGGTCGGTGGAGGCGTCTTTCTTCACAAGCGTGGGCGGCCCGCCGTAAATCGGGGCGTTCGTGATCTCGATGCTCAGTGTGCCGCCGCCGTTCAGGCCGATGATTGGAACTCCACTGATGTAACAATCTCCGTTCGTATCCCAATTCAGAGCATTGCCTTGGTACGTAAGGTCAACGGAAGCCGTGGTGCCGCCGCTGGTGGTGATCCGGATCTTTTGGGTCTTGGTGTTTTTGAAATCCCGCTGGGACAGCAGCTCACGGAGGGAATATGTGCCGTCCTCCAGCCCTTCAAACTGATAGACCCGCGATCCTTCCGCAACCGCCGCATGGCTTGCGTTCGTCTTGTAAATGTTGCCGTTTGCGTCGGTACGCCCATACCAAACCGTGCTGCTTTCCGCCCGGAAAAGGTTGAAATAGTAGCCTTCCACCCCGCCCGGTGTATTGGCCGGAAGGGTCTTCTTCATGGTGGCGGTTCCTTTCTCCTGGTTTTCTGCGGTGATCACAGTCCCGTCGGAATCGTTTTCCATCTTGTAGATGCCCCGGGGATTCTGCGTGGTAATGGGCTGCCCGGCAGCGTCGCCCCAATAGGCTTCCGCAGCTCCGCCGGATGTGGGCTGGTTGATGAAGATCAGCACACCCGCATCGTTGCCCACGGGCGTGATGTAGCCGTCCGCGGCCTGGATTTCCTGGATGTAGACGCAGCCAAGGGGAAATGAAACAGTTCCATCCGGCTTGAACAGCGGATCGGAGCTGTGGCCGTCGTAGCTGCTGAGCAGATGGGCGTCATCGAACTTAACAACACCGTTCGAGTCAGACTTCAAATACCAGGTGCGCTGCAAATATTGGGAATCCATCCAGGTGCTGGCGTAGAAATCTGCTTTGAAGATCGTGTTTGGAATGTATTCGCTGCTGGTTCCGGTTTTCTTAACTTCCAGCCTAGCCGGATCAAATACGGGCTCGTCCGACACGTTGAACACATTCTGGCTGCTGTCGGCGCTGACCGTCAGAAGAACCGGGGTGGAGTTCAGTTTATACCCGGCGGGAGCCGTTTTTTCGACCGCGCACAGCACGGTATTGACTGCGTACTTGACGGTGCCGGTAGCGTTTCCGTTGGCGTCCGTGGTTAGGGTCTCCACCACGGGGCCGGTGGCCGAACCCTGGTGGATCTCATACACGGCCCCACGCAGGGTGTATCTGGGATTGCCCTGGATGCAGGCCATGACGCTGGCCGATGCGCTGGAGGTCTTTTTCAGGGAAATCGTTTTCGTGTCGGCCCTCAGCTTGAAGTACGCAGGGATTTTACTGACAGAATCAAGAGAGGTTAAGTATTGATCACCTTGTCCGTTCACCCAGATGTTCTGGAAGCCGGCTCTCAGCTTTTTGCCGGTCATGGTGATGGTTTGTTCGCCGTTCTCCAAAGCGGCAGGAGTTGCAGTGATCGTCAGGCTGTTTCCGCTCTTGCTCACGCTGATGCCGTCCGGCGCAGAAAAATTGCTGTAATCCAGATCAAGGACGCCGTTGTTGTCTGTCAGCGTGAGCGTATAGTTGCTGCCGTTGTAGCTCATTGCATACGTTGCGGCGTTACTCGCGGAAGCGTTGGCAAACGACGGGATCGTGTTGTGACGGCGCAGCCGTGCGGCAATTTCCTGATAGGCTGCGATGAATGCCGAATTATCTCCGTAGGTCGTGTATGTCGGCGTTCCGTTGTAGACCTCATAAAGCCGCGAGTCGGTCACATAATACGTCGGGGTCGCGCTTCTGATCCCCATCACGACCTCCCAGATCAGGATTTGGGTTGCAGCCTGATACTGAAATGCCGTTTCATCGTCCGTGTTCATCTTGCCGTTGGGCTGATCTGTATAGCCCCAGGGCCAACCGTAGGCACAGAGGATCTTGATCGCTTCGATTTGCTCGCTGCTCAGCACGTCTGTTAATGCCTCGCTCCAATACGCACGCCCGGTTACAGTTGCTTTTTCTGGCTGAATGCAGTACACGACGGGATTGTTTTCATAATCCAAGACCGTATTGGGAGGGGTGCCATTTGGGGTCAAGTAGTTCAGCAGCAAAAAATGTCCGTTTTCGCCAAACGTCGTAGTTGCTGAATTCCCATTTGCATAGATCCATGAATGTGTGTACGCATACGCGCCTTGTTTGGGATAAAGCACCCATCCGAGGCTTCCGTGGCCGCCAATGCCGGAGGAGCGGATCAAGCGGCCTTGATCATCTACCGCTTGCACACCGTCACCTGGTTGCGTGTTCCAAGCCAAATTGGGATCCTCTGTTGTTTCCAAGGCTGGTGCAGTTGCTTCCTCCGCAGCCGTTTCCGCTTCATTGCCCACGGGCTCCGTAGCGGCTGGATACGGAGCTGGAGAATCTTCCGGGGCCTCTGTGGGCACTGCCGTCTCCGGCTCTACATTCTGTGCTTTGATTGTGGTTCTGTCGGCTGCGCTTTCTCCCGTTGCCTGCTTTGCTGCCGAGTCCGTGTCTGCGGCAAAGGCCGGTGGCGGGACTACGGCAAGGAACATGGCAAACAGAAGCAAAAACGCAACTGCCTTGCGGGTTCTTGTTAATCGCATGCTTTTTCTCCTTTTCATGTGAAATTTTGCAAGCTCAGAAGAGCTATAGCACAAATGGATGATTTGGCCTCCGGGCCGTAAAAAAATAGCACGGAAGCGATCCGTGCTATTTCAAGTGGTATTCAGTTATTTCGGCTTATCGGGTGGCACCGCAGCGGGAGCAGCTATCATAGGCGGGCTTGTCTACAACCCATTCGCCATAGTTGGAGTAGCCGGCGTGGTTGTCCCATTCTTCACGAGGGCCCGACTCAGCGTGTGCGTCCCACTCTTCGTAGGAGTAGAACACCTGTCCACAATAGCAGATCAGAACGGATATCCGATGCCCTTCCTCGTCATGATGCACCCAATCGTGTCCCAGGGCAGCGCTGCCGCTTTCGGTCTTTCCGCAGACCTTACAAGTCTTGCGACCGGGTTCGGTACAGGTGGGGGCGGTCTCGTTCCAGCTATGATTCCCGGTCGCGGCAACCGTGCGGGTTTCGGTGTTTCCACAACGGGAGCAAGTGCGGCTTTCCGTGCCCTCTGCGGCACAGGTCGGAGCCTTGGTCTGCGTCCAACCCTGCCAGCAGTGATATGACGGGCCGGCAGGAATTGTTATGTGTTCACTGCACCCACATCTGTCGCAAGTTCTGATTACTTCGCCATCATCTTTGCAGGTCGGATCTTTGATCATTTGCGACATATACCACCTATGTGTACACGGTGGGTTCGTCGGAGTAGGCTCGGTCGGCTTCGGCTCGGTGGGCTTCGGCTCCGTCGGCTTCGGCTCTGTGGGCTTCGGCTCCGTGGGCTTGGGCTCCGTGGGCTTCGGCTCTGTGGGCTTCGGCTCTGTGGGCTTCGGCTCCGTGGGCTTCGGCTCTGTGGGCTTCGGCTCCGTCGGCTTCGGCTCTGTTGGCTTCGGCTCCGTGGGCTTCGGGCCTTCCGTTGCCTGGGTGCTTTCGGTGTTGTCCGTGGCCTCCGTGCTGATCTCCGGCAGCTCCGTGGCCGCGGCTTCCGTGGTCTCAGCTCCGGCAGTCGTGCCCGCCGTGGGCTCCGTCATCGGTGCTTCCGTCTTCTCAGGTGCGTTTACCGGCGTCACGCTGGACTGGCAGCCATGCAGCAGCGCCAGCAGCAGAGCCGCCACAAGGACGGTAATGAGGATCAGTCTGTTTCTCCGCTTCATCATAAGCACCTCCCATGTCTATCCGTATCGTTGATCTTCTCTTCCTGGTTTTATTATACCATGCTTGACAGAATTGCGCAAGGACGAGATCACCGGCTCCTTCGTTCCCGCCACCGGTGATCCCAGGGAATGCGTAGGGGGCAGGGCGGCCCTGCGGCACGAGGGATTTGAGGGGACACCACATATCAAATGGAAACAGCACACAGGGAGCTGCACCAGGGAAAAGCGTCAGAATCAAGATGGCACGGTTTGGCCGTGTTTTCTTGGTATTTTATATTTCGCCAACGATTGTCTTGAATAGGCCGGAGACAACCTTCCAGATTAAAACCAATCCGCCGAGCAGACCGGCTATTATCAAGTCAATCATTATGATAAAAACGCAAAACGCAGGATCTCCGCTGATCGGTATGAGCTTGAACGCCATGGCATGAAAACCAAAAGGCAGCCCGACGATCATCCAGGCCCGGAGCATATCAAAAGACCCGTCGTGCCAGATCAGCCATTCAGTGAGCCAGTAGATCAGCCCGGCCAGCAGCAGCGGGCCAAGCACCTGGGTGAAGAATATTCTTGTACGCGACATCAGCGTTGTCCCTCCAATCAGCCATACGAAGCGGAAAGACCGTAGACGCTTTCCAGGCTGGCCGTGGCGTTGAACAGGGATGCCAGCATATAGGCCCGGACGTTGGTCACACGGCCCTCGTTCTCGCTCAGCCCGGTCAGCACCTGCTCAATATGCTCGCAGCGGATCATGGAGAAGCGCTCCTGGACATAACTGACAGGATACTCGCCGGGGCCAACCTTTATCGTGGGGCTCTTGGTCAGAGCAACCTCGACCATCAGCTCCACCAGCTCGTCCGCTTGCCGGAGCTGCCATGTGGTGTGATCTCTGTACGGCAGTAAATCGTACTCAATCTGTTTTTTGATCCTTTCTCTCACACCCCGTCCGTCCGTCAATCCATCCCCGGCTCCCTCGCGTGTGCGCACGAGGTTTTCCATAGAGGGTAAGGTAGAAGGATTGACTGATTCAGGATAGATAGATTCAGTATAGTTTATATTATTATAACTACATTCCGATTTTCGGAAGTCTGGACTTCCGGTTTTCGGAAGTCTTGAATTCTGTTTTTCGGATGTCTTGACTTCCGATTTTCCGAAGTCTTGACTTCCGATTTTCGGAAGTCTGGAAATCCGATTTTCAGAAGTCTGGGCGGGAGTGGTGGACAAGGTAAAACGCTTAACGTAGATTTTCGTTGGTTTGCCCTGCCCTTGCCGCTTCCGTTCAATCAGGCCGAGGCCCTTACCGCCGTCCAATTCCGCAACCAGCTTGACGGCCTTTTCGTGACCGCAATTTAGATCGTCGCAGATTTCCTCCAGCGTATAGTGGATAAAGACCCTGCCGTCATCTTCGCACCAGCAGTTTTTGCAGGACAGGCCCATGCGATCCAACATCAAACCGTAGAGCAGCTTTGCCTCAATGGACAGCCCCTTAAATCGTGGGCTGGTAATTAGCAGACGGGGTATACGGAAGTACGAAAACTGTTCCGCTTCATCGCCGTAAAAATAATTCAGTGCGGCGTCTTGCGGCGTAGGTTCTTTCCTCATGAGAGCCTCCTCCTGTTCGTTTCTGGCGACGCTTTACCGGATATCCCTTCCGTCCTTTGCTTTGGTTCTGATGGGTTTTCCGTTTGCGTCATAGTTCCTTGGGTGCGCTTCTGGGCTGTCATAGCCAAATAGCGATCCTGCCATCATAGCTGCGACATGGGCTTTTGATACACCCAGGGCCTCGTTGAGCCGATCCACGACAATCCGTTTGTCAAGATTGCCAAAGTTCAGTTCGACGGAGTAATAGCCCTTCTCTCCACGGCGAAGGACGCCGATCTCGTCCGATTTCTGGACATAGGCGAAGCACTTCTCAGGATAGGTCTCTCGGTTGAAGATCTGATTGGCCACGTCGTCGCCCCATATGTCAAGCAAGTCGCTTTTGTAAATTCTGGCGTTGACAGTGCCGTTTGAAAATACGCCCCAAAGGCCCCGGCGGTCTGAGCCTACCAGCTCCCGCCCGGAAACGGACGTTCTCCAAGTCCAGTTTTTGCCTTCATACTCAAATCCACCGTCGCCGGGGATAATATATTGCACTTCAATGGTTACAGGTCTGTTCATTTGCATCTCACCTCATAGAATGGAGTTTTGCTGGCATCCGCCAGCTCGCAGAGTGTTTTCAGGTTTCTGGCCAGGGTGGCGAAGTCAATCTCCAACTCTGTATCCAGCCAATCATGGCCCTTAAAGTCCCGATACTCGGTGACCGTTGAGCAGGAGCTGATGCGGAAGCAGCTTGCCACAAACAGTTCCATGTCCTCGCTGATCCACAGCTCCAAGCAGCGCTGATAGGTCGTTTCCTCAACGATCTGCGCGGGCTGGGTCTGCTGGTAGAGTTGAAAGGCATTCCGTTCCACCAGCTTTTCGCCACGATAGCGCAGCGGCCCATCTACCGTGTATTCGTAGACAGGCACAGCGTTGTGCACAACGGAATTGACGATCTTGCTCCAGCAGAGCCCGTCCAGCAGCGCAAGCAGCTCGTCCTCGCTGGTATCCTCGTCGGCCCCGGACGCAAACAAGTTTTCGATTGCGTCCATGAGCTTCATAACAGGGTGCGCTTTTTCCATAGGGTTATCTCCCTTCATTGTTGATTTCCGTTCGTTTTTTTCTCGTAAAGTAAACGCCCTGGTGATATGGCCGGAAGGGGACGTTGAGAACCATGTTTTGATATGGCAGCAGTTCAAGCAACTGGAGGCAATCGTCAAAACTGCAACGGTTCAAAAAGTCTTCGCTGACGTGGGCCTCCTGGTTCACGGCAAGCGCGTCAAGGATGTGTTTTGCCTCCTGGGTAATATCTGCCTCGGACAGCGGCACGACAGGCTCGGGGAATTTAACAAGCATCTTTGCCTCCTATCTTGCGTCCCGGCTGCGGCCTTCGTGGGGCTCAATCCGTTCCTGGCGGTGGCCGATTGGCTCGATCAGACAGAACGCCCCGTAGGCTTGCCGCTTGCATTGGGAGCAGGTGCATTTCTTGCGGGAACCAAGCTCCGTAACTGCGTAGGTCAGGGAATTTTTGTACGCCTGGATGCAGGAGCCGCACAGTTCCAGGCGGTATCCGGTATCGTTACCCATAAGCTGCCTACCTTTCCGGCTGCTTTGACTTCCGTGCCTTTTCTTGCTCCTTCCTGGCCTGCTCCTTGAAGAAGCTATCCAGGAAGCGGAGGATCAGCGGCTCGATCCGTTTCAGGTCATATCCGGCAGGGACAATTTGCTTGATCGAGGACATGGGGATCAAGATACCGTCCTGGCTGGGTGCGGGAGCCGGTTCCTTGGGTTTCTCAGCCCGGGGCTCCTTTTTCACCTCTTTCATCACTTGAATTGCCATATCGTCGCTTAGTTCTTTGGCCGCGCTCATTTTCCGCAGCCGTTGGGCTTGGGACAGGGAAGGTGCAGCTTCATAGTAACTCATGGCATTCAAGACCATCTTCTGCTCCTCCTGGGGAATGTAAGACAGCTCCACGGCAGGTGTCATAGCAATTTGGCCGTTATCCACCATGGACATGATTTCCGGGACAAGGTTGTTGAGGCGGATAAAACGGCGAACTGTGTCGCCGCTTATTCCAGCATCCCTTGCAACTTCATCGTCAGCACGGAACTTCGCCGCAAGTTGCGGCGAAGTTAAATCACGACGCGCACCTTGCCGTTTCAAAGCCTCCAGCTTCATTTTGTACGCCTTGGCCTTTTCGCTGGGCAGGAGCTGCTCACGCTGGAGGTTGGCGTCCACCATCACGATGATCGCCTCGTCGTCGCTCAGATCGCGGACGATGCAAGGCAGCGTATCTTTTCCGGCCAGGGTAGAGGCCATCTTGCGGCGGTGGCCGGAGATCAGCTCGTACCCGCCCTCCGCACGGGGCCGAACCATGGCAGGAACCAGGACGCCGAACTGCCGAACGCTTTCGGCCATCTCATTCATGGCGTCGTCCTGGATCACACGGAAAGGATGATCCGGGAAGTCGTGGATTTCATCCAGGGGAATGCTGAACACTTTTTCGCGCTGGGCGTCGTCTCGCTGTTCCTGCGTGGTAAACAGATCATCGAGCGAGGTCAGATGTACGTTTCCGTTGCCGTTCGCCACAGGTCATTACCTCCTTGGTCAGTTTTTCGTAGGACTCGGCGGCCCTACCTTTCGGGTCGTGCTTGAAAATGCTCTTATCCGCCGTGCTGACCTCGGCCAGCCGGACGGTTGCGGGGATTACGGTATTTAACACGGGAACGTACTTCCCGTAAGTCTCTTTTACGGATCGGACTATATCTTTTCGGAAATTTGTCTCGTTGGCCATCGTCAGAAAAACGCCTCCAACCGTCAGCTTAGAGTTGATCTGCCGCTTGATGGATTGCACCGTGCCGATCAGCTCCGTCATGCCCTCGGCGGCGAGGTAGTCGGCCTGCACGGGGATCAGCACCTGATCCGCAGCGGACAGGGCGTTGATCACCAGCATACCGAGAGAGGGGCGGCAATCCAGCAACACGTAGTCGTATTTCGCTTTCACGTTGTCCAGCAGTCGCCGCAGCACGGTTTCCCGTGCCATGACGTTGACCAGGTTGACCTCCACAGCGGACAGGGTGCGATTTGACGGGATAAAATCAAAGCCCTCAGCGTGGTGCCGGATTGCAGCACTGATCTGAGAGCCGGGATTATCAACGTCGGAAACGATGTCGTTCATAAGGTTGCTTAAAGTGATCGGCAGCTCGTGGGGAGCCCGTTCTCCGAGCATTTTGGAAAGATCTGCCTGTGGATCTACGTCCACCAGCAGAACTTTCTTGCCCTCACGTGCCAGACCGGCTCCCAGGCAGAAAACGGATGTGGATTTGCCGACGCCGCCCTTTTGGTTGGCTACGGCGATCACGGTAGTTTTATTCATGCGATTTCAGCTCCTTTCGTTTCGGACACCAGGTAGGGGAGTTGCCGGTAAAGGACGCCAGGTTACCCAGGCTGCGGCACCGGCCTTGAAAAGTACAATACACGCTGTAAAGGCTCAGCGTCTTGTTGCCGTGCTTTATCCCGGGCTTGTCGGCCAGAAGTAATCCCGGACAACGCCCGGCGGCAGTTTTTTCATAAACGCTGCCGCAAAGATGTGTGTTTTCCATTTGCTGTTCTCCCTTCGATTTTTCCGGAATAACACAAAAACGCCATCCGAGGATAGCGTTTTTGAAGTAAATATTGACTTTTGAATGCTGAAAAACTTAGGTTTTTCCATGGTTTTTGCGTGGATACTGTAGCATACGCCGCACCAAAGCGAAGCTCCTGTCGCGTCGGCGGCGGGAGCTTCGCTTTGGTGTATTCTTCATTCTTCACTATTCATCATTCATTCTTCATTCAAGTATAGCACTACAGGAGCATCTAAATGAATAATGAATGATGAATGATGAATAACTGTTTAATACTTGCATTTCGACGGTTATTCAGTATAATAAAAACGGTGATAAGTATGAGAGAAAACGCGCTTGTCGAAAAATCCATAGAGTTTGGCGCACGAATCGTCAAGCTGGAGCGCTGGCTGCGAAAGGAAAAACAGGAAGCGGTCCTGTCAAAGCAGATCCTTCGCAGCGGCACCTCCATCGGCGCGAATATCAACGAGGCGCAGTACGGCAACAGCACCGCCGACTTTATTGCAAAGCTTCACATTGCCCTGAAAGAGACGGCCGAAACGGAGTATTGGCTTCACATTTTACAGAAATCCGATTATCTGGATGACGCAATGGCTGATTCCATGTTGAAAGACTGCCTCGAAATCAAGCGCATTCTGATCGCCTCCATCAACACCGCGAAAGCAAACATGAAATAATGGGGTGACTCCTGAATGGCTGTCGAACTTCACAATCAGATCATTCAGCAAATGGGTAAAGAACATCTGCTCCCGCTGGGCGTATTCCGAAAGGGCCGCAGCAGGGTCTATCTGGATGACAACGGCGTCTTTTTCACGGTGATTGAATTTCAGCCCTCCGGCTTTTCTTCCGGCACATTTTTGAACGTCGGGATGCACCCCCTGTGGACAACACCGATGCGGGACTACTTGACATTCATTACAGAAAAAGGCAGTCGGGTTTGCCCGTTTTTGCCCTTTGAGTCGGAAGCGCAGTTTCGGGCTGGGCTTGTTCCCTATTTTGCCAAGGCGAAGCAGCAGATCCTGTACTACCGGCAGTTCCGGGACCCGGAGGTTCTGCGGGAATATGCGACGCGCCGAGTGAAAAAAACCGGTACAATTCCGGATCGAGGCATCTGGGAACAATACCTGGAGCTTTCCGCGTCTGAACTGTCTCAGCGGGTCAACGCCGCCCGTGAATATTGGCGCCGTCAGTCCTCCATGCGAAACATGCAGTCGGAGCTGTACTGAGACAGCTACTGCCCCCGGCATCTTTTTTGCACAGCCCTTCCAAAAGCGCCGCCTGACGGCGGCTAAGATAAGAGATAATAGAGAATAGATAAGAACGAATAGATATGAAACGCAGCCTCGCGGCGCTTTTGTACTATTCCCTATTCTCTGTTATCTCTTATCTATTATCTAAAGAGATATCTAAAGAGAGGCTTTCAGATGGCACAGGACAGTATTCTTTTAGATAAATCCCTTCATTTTGCCGCTCGGATCGTCAAGCTGCATCGGTATCTTACGAAGGAAAAACATGAGAGCATCATTTCCAAGCAGATCATTCGCAGCGCGACTTCCATCGGCGCCAACGCGAATGAGGCAATTTACGGAAGCAGCAAAGCGGACTTTCTTGCCAAGCTTCATATTTCCCTTAAAGAAACCGCGGAAACGGAGTATTGGCTGCGTTTGCTGATGCTATCGGAGTATTTGACGGAAACGGAAGGACAGTCCCTGCTCCGCGACTGCCTCGAAATCAAGCGCATCCTGATCGCCTCTATCAATACCGCAAAGGAGAATGCAGACATAAATCCATCGAGCGAATAATGACTTTCAGGAAAGGCCCGGGAAATTCCTAAGCCTTTCGTGTATCAGTGCTTAAAACGAGAAAGGTTTTTCCGTAGATGCCAAAGCCCTTTTTTCGCACGATTGCACTTGAACCCGGGCCTTCCCTCCTTTTTGTGGAAATCGCGGACAGATTATGAAAAGACTTGCGAATAAAATCACTTTCTGTTACAATTAGTTCAAGCAGAAGACAATACGCCGAAAAGGAGTGTAACTCGCATGAGAATAATCCGACGCTGGTATTACAACATGGGGACGAAGCCCCCATTTTGCGAATGGCCCGAGCTGGTACACCGTTTTCTTGACAGGCACGGGCTGTCAAGCAGGGCGTTTTTGTACTGCTTTTCAGACATTCTCTCCGAATCTGCCCATTGGAACCCGGCGCTTCTGGAGGAGGAGACAGCCGTCTCCGGATGTAAACGCGCTTTTAAGGCCTGCCCAAGCTTCGGTGAGCCTCGAATGATCCCAGGCCGCCAATATGGAGGGATGGATGAATTGGTCCTCAGCAACATCGATACTGGAAGCGGCTGTACCGAAGCGGAGATTCTTCCTCTGATGAAGCGAATCCACAGAAGTTGGGGTTTTGCCTCCAGCGCGATCTACTATTACGACGTGGATTTCTTTGGAAAAATGATACCCTGGGAGCGCGATTTACAAGGTGCCAGGGAGTTTTCTGCAATGAAGCATCTGCCCTTCGAACCAATGCTGTTTTTAGGCCAGCAGCCCTTCGGCTCCGGGATCAAGTTAGAACGGTACAGCTTCGGCAAGCAGGAGATTACCTTCTCTATTGATCTGCTGCACGACGGCGTCGTTTTGGATCCCGCTCCGTATATGGAAACCATGAGGGAACTGCTGCCCAATCGCCATCCCCAGGACGTTCTTCAAATCCTGTTTACCCCGGAAGAGAAGCAGGAATATGCCGCCCGTCAGGCATCGGCGGAGCCACTGGCAGAAGCCTGCCGGGCTTGGCTGGCACAGCGGCTTTCGAAAGGGGATAATCAGACGCAGTCCTTCCTCTTCCCGGAATACAAAATGGCGAACAAGCTGAAGGCACTGGCGAAAAAGTACGGCTTCGACTACAAATTCGTGATCAATGGAAACTTTACGTTGACCAAGCGTACTGCCCAAGGGCATTGTTTAGAGCTCACCGTGGACAGCGGCCCTTCACACTTTGCGACTTGCTTTGACTTGATCTTCAGGGGCTTGGGGTTTTCCCACCTTCTCTATACGGCGTCGTTCCATCCTCAGGACCAGACAGAGTTTGACATCTGTGCGGAGCGGGTGGCAGCCGGGACCGCAGCCTTTGCGGAGGAGGCGCTTACACCGCTATCCCGATACTACCCCGATACTCCGGATTGGTTTCTGACATAGCGGCCCGGCTTTCATCCGGCATCTTTTTTGCACAACCCTTCCAAAGCGAAGCTCCTCTCGCGCCGGCGGCAGGAGCTTCGCTTTGGTGTATTCTTCATTTTTCAGTCTTAAGTCTTCATGATTCATAAAATACGGCGCGGCAGAAACTTCTTTTTTCCCCATTATCCCATCTGGGAGGCTGCCAGGCCGGCGAAGGCTGTGACGCCGGTGACCAGGGCGCGCTCCGGGAAATCAAAGCGGGGGTCGTGGATGGGCGCCGCGCAGGCGGTGAGGTTCTTGAAGTAGCAGGACTGCCCGCCGTGGGATCGGACTCGGGCGGCCAGCAGGGAATAGTCCTCGCTGATGTAGCCCTTGGGCTCGTCCGGCAGCTCCGCCACGGCCAGCCCCAGGCGGTCCCGGCAGACCGTCAGTACGGTCCGGCAGAGGGCGGGATCGTTGCAGTCCCCGGCCGCCTCGCCCCGCAGGGCGATTTCGCAGCTGCAGCCGTGCATCTGCGCGGCCGCCTCCGCGATCCGCTTGGCGTAGGCAGTCATATAGTCGTTGGCCTCGGTGGTAAGGCCCCGCACCTCCAGCTCCAGCAGGGCCCGGTCGCAGATCACGTTCCGTCCTGCCCCGGCCGTCACGCGGCCCACGTTCACGCGGGTGGGCGCCGCGCCGAAGCGGGGAATGGCGTGGAGGTTCAGAATGGCCGTCGCCGCGCTGAGCATGGCGTTGTTCCCGGCGTCGGGAACCAGCCCCGCGTGGGCGGCCTTCCCGTGGAAGAGCACGTCCAGCTTGGAGGTGGCAAGGGTGCGGTTCGGCCCCACGCCGATGGTGTCGCCCCGGGCGTCGGGCTCGCCGCCCAGATGGGCCCCCAGCAGCAGCTCCACGTCGTCCAGGTGCCCCTTTGCCACGATCGCGCCGGCGCCCCGCACCCCCTCCTCCGCAGGCTGGAAGATGAATTTCACCGTGCCGTGGAGCTGCTCCCGCAGTCCGCAGAGCAGCTTCGCAGTTCCCAGCCCGATGGCGGTGTGTCCGTCGTGTCCGCAGGCGTGGGACACCCCCGGAAGCTCCGAGCGGAAGCCCAGCGCCGCCGGACGGTGGTCGGGATCCTCCGCCTCGGTGACAGGCAGCGCGTCAATGTCGAAGCGGAGCGCGATCACCGGCCCCGGCCCGCAGCGGAGGATCCCGATCACGCCGGTCATCCCGCCCCGCATCCTGGCCAGCAGCGCCGGGTCAAGCCCTTCCGCCTCCACGCTGCGGTAATGGGCCTCCAGCTCCGCCTGGGGCGGAACGCCCAGGCGGCTGTCGCGGTCACAGACCGCGTCGCCCACCAGCACTTCGTCACAGCCCATTTTCTCCAGGGCCTTTGCAATTCGCACAGAGCTGCGAAACTCCATCCATCCCAGCTCCGGGCGTCGGTGGAGCTCCCGCCGGAGCGCGGTCAGCGCGGGCCCCAATGCTGCTGCCTGGGCCGGGATCTGCCGCAAGATCAAATCCGATTGTTGGTTCATTCCTGTGCCTGCTTTCCTGTGTGGTGTCCGCTTCCGTTTCGCCGTCCCTGCCTTCGGGGCGGCGTCTGCGGTGCTTTGTGATTGCATTATGACACAAAACCCCGCCGTTTGCAAGAAAAATCGCGCCGGACAGCGGCGGAAGCGCAAGAGACCGCGATCCGGCATTGACACCGGGCTCCGCTTGGAGTATAATGCACTTAGTTTTTTGTAAAACAGAAGTGCCGCGCACAGAATCAGTCATTTCCAACAGAACGGAGGCAGGATTATGCCGAAGACAACGACAAAGCCTCAGAAATCAATTTACCAGGATCGCAGAGAGGCGCTGGGCCTCAGCAGAGAGAAGGCCAGCGAGTTGCTGGAAACCATCCAGCCGGAGCGGCTGGAGCGTATCGAGTCGGGCAAGTACACCGCTTACCCGGGAGAGGTGCTGACCATGGCCGAAAAGTACCAGGATCCCCAGCTCTGCAACCACTACTGCGCCCACGAATGTGAGATCGGCAAGCGCTACGTCCCGGAGATCCGGGTGAAGGAGCTCCCGCAGATCGTGCTGGAGATGCTGGCCTCTCTGAACTCCGTCAAGGCCCGGCAGGACCGTCTGATCGAGATCACGGCGGACGGCCGCATCGCGGCGGATGAGGTCGAAGATTTTGTCAGCATTCAGAACGAGCTGGAACGGATTTCCGTCACGGTGGAGACGCTGCAGCTCTGGGCGGAGAAGAAGATCGCCAACGGCGAGATCGACATGGAAGCGTATCGGGCCGTGATCGGACGGAAATAAGCGAATGCCGCTGCAAACAGACGTCACTGTGCAAAACGGTGGCGTTTTTGCAAAAATTGCAAAATGGAAGCCCGTTTTTTGCAGTTTTTGTGATAGACGACGGCCTCGGACGCGTCTATAATGGAAGCGGCTGAACCAAAGAGGAAGGCCCCTTCCGGCAGAAATATTTCAACCGTCTGTCCGGATCTGTTCTTTCCCGGCGTTTTAGTGGAAAGAAGCACTTGAAAGGAGACGTCTTTTATGGCGCGTGCACACGTAGATCCCGAGGCTTGGGCAAAAAAGGTAAAAAGACGCTGGATCATCGGCATTACCCTGACGTCGGTGCTGCTGGTGGCATTCGGCACGAATTGGTTATTGAAGAATAAGATCCTTCCCGCGCGGCGAAACCGGGAGGCCTACGCCCGGGCGGAGGAGGCCCTGGCGCAGGGGAACGTCAAGGAGGCCATCGACCGCTTCAGCGTCCTGTGGGATTATGAGGATGCCAAGGAGCGGGCTGCTGAGCTGGCCGGCTCCCTGCTCCCGGATGACAGCCTGATGCAGATGGCCCGGAATGTGCAGCTGGGCGAGCATATCAGCTTCGGCAGCTGGGAGCAGGACGGCGACCTGGAAAACGGGCCGGAGCCCATCTCCTGGCTCGTCCTGGCGGAGGATGACGGACGGATCCTGCTCTGGGCGGATTACGTGCTGGACGCGGTGCCCTTCCATGATTCCTACGTGGATATCACCTGGGCGGACTGCAGCCTGCGAACCTGGCTGAACGAGACCTTCTATCGCGGCGCCTTTACGGAGGAAGAGCAGGTCATGATCCCCATGACCTACGTGGAAAACCCGGACAATTCCGCCGGCGGCACCAAGGGCGGGGAGCCCACCGAGGATCACGTCTACATTCTCTCGCTCAATGAGCTGGCAGTTTTTGCCAGATGCGGCTACATCCCTTATATCTACACATGGCCGACTCCCTATGCCGCCTCCCGCGGCGTAGAGACCCACGAGGATTGGGAAACCTGCTGCTGGTGGCTTCGGACGCCCGGCTCTCAGCAGAACTGCGTCTCCTATTGCGCGATGAACGGCAATCCCATGTATTCCGGCGTGGTAAACCGCAAGAACTACGGCGTGCGCCCGGTGATCTGGCTGTTTGCGCCGGGTCGCGTCCAGGCGGCGCTTCCGAATACGTAAAAAATGAAAAGCGCCTGCAGGGTGACCGGATCTCCGGCCGCCCTGCGGCTCGTTCTTCAATCAAGCTTCTGTGGGAGGAACTGACAGTGACTGACAACGAACAGATCCAGCGGATCCGCCATTACGAGGGCCTGCTGCGGGAAGCGGAGGCGCTTCTGGAGACTGCCGGACGATCCGCCGACGATTACGCCCGCCTCCGGGAATTGGCGGGGGCGCTGGAGGCCTACTACACCGGCGGCGATTGGATGCGGGACTTTGAGGCCGACGAGGCTGGGCTGCTGCCCCGGGATCTGCCCCGCGGTGTGCTGTCCGAGGACGGGATCTATGATCTTCTGGAGGCCTTCGGGGAGCTGGAGACGGAGAAGGAGACGGTGGTTCTGGAGACGGAGCGTCTGATCCTTCGCCCCTGGGCGGAGGAGGACGCCGCCGAATGCTTCCGCTACGCAAGTGATCCCCGGGTTGGGCCCGTGGCCGGCTGGCCGGCCCATACCGACGTGGCGGAGTCTCAGCGGGTGATCCGGGAGATCCTGTCCGCGCCGGAGACCTACGCAATCGTGTGGAAGCAGACGGGCCTGCCCATCGGCAGCATCGGGCTCTTTCACAGCGAGGTCGCGCCCCAGGACGGGGAAGCGGAGCTGGGCTATTGGCTGGGCGTGCCCTGGTGGGGCCGCGGCATCATGCCGGAGGCAGCCCGGGCCCTGCTGCGCCGCGGCTTCGAGACGCTGGGCCTTTCCCGCATCTGGTGCTGCTATTTCGAGGGCAACGAGAAATCCAAGCGCGTCCAGGAGAAGCTGGGCTTCCGCTATCAGAAAACGATCCGCATCCCCGTTCCCCAGATGATGGAGGTGAGGACGGATTATGTCAACCTCCTCACCGCAGAGGAATGGCGCGCCCGGGAGACGCCCGAATGATGCCGGAGAAGGAAACCGCCATTTTCCCCGTAGCGCGGGCAACCTGCCCGCCATTCCCCACCCCGTAGCGCGGGCAACCTGCCCGCCATTCCCCACCCCGTAGCGCGGGCAACCTGCCCGCCATTCCCCACCCCGTAGCACGGGCAACCTGCCCGCCATTCCCCACCCCGTAGCGCGGGCAATTTGCCCGCCGTCCCCCATCCCCGCGCCCAACTTCCCCGGCGGCGTCGGCGCTGAGCGCAGGCCTGTATGGGTATGAAGGAACAGAAAGCGAGGGAACGCCGTGAAAATTCGCCTGTCATACGTTTTGTTCGCGTTGTTTATGATCGTAGGCGCGTTTGTTGCCATCTTTTTTTATGGGTATTTTACGCGCACGCCCTACGTAGAGCCTCCGAGTCCGTTGACAATCCGTGTAGCTGACTGTTATTACTCGGAAGTCTCAGAGGATAAGCTCGCGGCACTTTCGTTATCCGTAGCGTCCTGTGACGGGTTACGGGAATTCGGTGCGGTTGACGCCGAATCCAGAAATGGGCTTAGGCCGATATTGGATGAAGATGGAAAGGAAATTTCAAGTGAAACTGTCACCGTCGGTGAAAAAGCCTATGCCTATCCGGACGCCAGATACCCCAATCTGATTGTCGCCCTTGTGGACGGAGAACCGGCTGTTTTTCAGTTTTGCAATTTTCTTGACAATTATGAAGCCGAGCTGGAAACAGTCTACGGCTCGTTTTCCCCTGAAACCATCGACAGCATTGTTCTGCGTGAGATACGCAGGGAGGGCGGCAACTACGGATCGGAGATCGAGGTTTCAGACAAGCAGGAGCTGACCGCCTTTTGCGACGCCTATCACGCCGAACCGGCCGGCTATGAAGTGACATCAGCGGAGCGGGGGGAACCGGAGGATAATCTCGACTATCCGAATTATTCCGTCAGGATCAATTTGACCAACGGCTTTTCCGTGAACTTACTTGTTTATCCAAGGAAGCATGCCATAGATTGCGCCTGCCGCTGGTACCCCTGCTCCCAGCAGCTTCGGGAATGGTTCGAGGCCTATGCAAAATAAGCCATAATCAGCGGGCGCGGGGATGCAGGAGCGATCCCATCCCCGCGCCCAACTCCCCGGCGGCGCCGATACTTGGCGCAGACCTGTGCGTATGCGAACGGATTGACCGCGAAAAAAGATAAAAAAGACTGCCCAAACAAAAATAATCCTTGACAAATCTGCTTCTCCGCGATATAATTACACCTGCGTTCGGACGATTAGCTCAGCTGGTAGAGCATCCGCTTGACGTGCGGAAGGTCGCAGGTTCGAGTCCTACATCGTCCACCATTCACCCCTGACCCTGAAAAGGGCCAGGGGTTCTTGCTATTTACGGCAAAAAACGAGGTCTACACAGGATAATCCGGCCTTTTTCTCCGTGATCGCGGCTCCGCCTCAAAAATGAATGGGCTGCAGAAAACGGCTGAAATCCCGCTGTTCCCTTATCGTTCCCTTACATACGTCAATCAGGGGACGGTTCTCTGATTGACGGATAATCTCAAAAACAAGAGACACAGGGGACGAGAAAACAATCGAGTGACGGTCCGCTAATTGACAAAGCCTTGAATTCAATCACAGAACTGTTCTTTGATTTGGTTTGTGCCCCTGATTTGGGCCTGATTTGTTCGTATCTTTTTCGCTCTGCCCTTCCATATTGGAGAAATCCGAACTTGAAGCCGGTTGGCAAAGGGTTCGGATTTCTTGTTTTTATCGACCAGGTGAGCAGTTGTGCTGGCCTCTGCCGGGATCGCCGAAGCCCATACAGCCCATGCAGATCCGGGATACTGTCAGATTTGAATTGCCGAGTTTGGTGTATTTTATAGGAACCTCAATTCTTTTCCCGCAGTTGACGACCTTATAGGTTTACCCCAGAAGCCTTCGCAGACAGGCCAGGGTGAGTTCATAGATGGAAAGATAATGGAAGTCCACCCCGGCCTGCTCCATGGCAAGCCTCTGCTTCTCCGTCACCGCGGCATAGGGGTAGATGCCGAACATGAAGGGGAAGAAGACCAGGCGGAAGCTCAGCCGCTGAGCCGCATCCATTTCCGGACAGAACTGTTGCAGAATCCGATCCATGTTCTCCAGAGATTTTCCGTAGGCGCCCTTGAAGGAGGCAAGCAGCTCAGGACGGCTGTTGGCCTCCATGTCATAGTTGTTCATGGCCAACAGCTTCAAAAGCTGCTCCCGCTTCTCCAGAGAGCGGGCCAGCAGCTCCGTCAGCTCCGCCCGGGTCAGGGTCTCATGCTCCGACAGGATCACTTCCAGCTCCTGGTTCCAGTAGTCGTATTCCCGCTCATAAAGGGCCAGGAAGATTTCCTCCTTGGTCTGGAAATAATTATATATGGTGGGGCGGGAGAAGGAGGTCTCCGCGCCGATCTCCTTGAGGGTGATTTCCTTGAAGCTCATGGTCTGATACAGCCGCTGGCAGGCGTTGATGATCTCCTCCCGCCGGGTGGCGATCAGCTCCGGGGTGCCCTTAATCATAGTTGTGCTCCTCTTTCTTCGATTACTGACATCGTGTCAGCGTTTAGATCATAGCACATTTCTGACACCGCGTCAATAGGGAAAGGAGCGAAAAAAATATTTGTTCAAAAGGGATTGACACGGTGTCAGCAATGCTGTATAATACTGCTGACACGATGTCAACAATTAGATTTTTCGGAGGATCACAACGATGAAGAATAGTCGGAACAATTTCTTTCTGATGAGTTTTGTATTGCTTCTTTTGCTGGCGCTTACCGCCTGCGGCAGCACCGAGTCGGCTGCCGTCACGGTGCCGGAGCAAACCACGGCAGCGTCTGCCAAGACGCAGGTACCTGCTTCCGATGCGACAGAGGTACAAACCGACGCCCAGCCGGAAGCCCCCGCCTCCACCCAGGCCGCACCCGAAACCGACGCGGCAGAGCCTGCCCCCGCCGGGAAGGATAAACTCGTGGTCTACTTCTCCGCCACCGGCACCACCAAGGCTGTGGCGAAAAAGATCGCAGCCATTACCGACGCCGATCTCTATGAGATCAGGGCCGCCCAAGAATATACTGACGCGGACCTGAACTGGCACGACAGCAGCAGCCGTTCTACAATTGAACAGAACGATAAAAACGCCCGTCCTGAGATTGGCAGCGAGGCCATCTCTCTGGACGGCTATACCACCATCTATATCGGTTACCCCATCTGGTGGGGCGAAGAGCCGCGCATTCTGGATACCTTCGCAGAGGCCTATGACTTCGACGGCATCACCATAATCCCCTTCTGCACCTCCTCCAGCAGCGGCATCGGCAGGAGCGGCAAAAACCTGGAGGAAAACGCCGGCAGCGGAACCTGGCTGGAGGGCAAGCGCTTCGGCGCCGGCGCCTCAGAGGAAGATTTACGGGATTGGATCAGTAATCTCAAATAACCCGATGCAGCGGCGCACACTGTGCGCCGCTGCAGAAACGATACTCGGAACAGGAGGATTCCGCGATGCGTGGAACGAAAAAAAGGAACATGAAATGGATCGTGGATTTGTGCATAACCATGGTGCTGCTGGGGCTGATGGCCTACCAGGTCACCGGGGAGGTTTTGCACGAATGGGGCGGCATCCTCATGACCCTGCTGCTGATTGTCCACCACATTCTGAACCGCAGGTGGTACGCAAGCCTGTTCAAGGGCAGATACAACGCCTACCGAGTGGTCACGGTGATCGTGAACACTCTGCTTCTGGGGTGCATCACGCTCACGGCCCTCTGCGGCATGTCCATGAGCGCCCACGCAGTGCCGATTTTTTATGGCCTGCTGCCGATTTCCTTCGCCCGGCAGACGCACCTTGCCCTGTCCTACTGGTCCTTCGTGCTGATGGGCTTCCATCTGGGTCTGCACATTCCGGCCATGACGGCGGGGCTGAAATGGAGCGGCAAAGTCAAGGCCATTTTCGCGCTGCTCTGTGCGGTCGCCGCGGGCATGGGCTTCTGGCTGTTTGTAAAAAACGGCCTGCCGGATTACATGTTCTTCCGCACGCCCTTTGCCTTCCTGGACTACGACAAGGCCGCGGCCCTGGTCTTTGCCGAGAACCTGTCGATCCTGATTGCCTTTGCCCTTCCGGGGGCCTGTTGCGCCAAGGTCTGCAAGGCGCTCGGCAAGAACGGTCGGAAGCGCCAGGCCCTATCGCCTTTGATGCTTGCCCTGCTTTCCGTTGGAATCGCATTCGCCCTGACGCTTTGCACCGGCAGCAGCACGGAGCCTGCACCATCCTGGGGCGAGCCCGAGGCGGAGCAGCCCGCCGCAGAAAGCAAAGCAGCCCCGGAATGCAGCCAGGCCGATCTTACCGAATTCAACGCTCCCGCAGTGACAGACCCGCAGGCAGCGCCTGCAGATATGGAGGATGGCTTTGTGCTGCTCTCCGGCGGCAGCTTCCGAATGGGCAGCCCGGAGGCCGAGAACTGGCGCATCGAGGACGAGTCCCTGCATCCTGTAACGGTGTCCGCCTTCTATATCGACCCCTATGAGACCACTCAAGCGGAGTATGCCCGGCTCATGGGCAGTAATCCCAGTTCTTTCCAGGGGGAGAATCTTCCGGCGGAGAGCCTCTCCTGGCTGGAGGCTATCGCGTTTGCCAACGCCAAAAGCCTGGAGGCCGGCCTTACTCCTGCCTATACCCGCAGTGACAGCGGCGTCACCTGGGATCGCTCCGCCAACGGTTACCGTCTGCCCACAGAGGCGGAATGGGAATACGCCTGCCGAGCCGGGACCTTGACCCCCTTCAACACCCAGCACTCCCTGGATGCGGACCAGGCCAACTTCTACGGCCACTATCCCTATGAGATCGAGGAAAACTATTTCAACGATGCGGTCCTGGAGGCCCGCCCGGGCCTATATCGGCAGACTACTGTGGAGGTTGGAAGCTTCTACGCCAACCCATGGGGCTTGTACGATATGCACGGCAATGTGAACGAATGGTGCTGGGACTACTACGGAGCTTACGATTTGGAACACACCGACAATCCCGCAGGCCCTTCCGCCGGCACCCGACACGTTTACCGGGGCGGCGGCTGGAATGACTTCGGCAAAAACATGCGCAGCGCCTACCGGGCCGCCGGGCAGTCCGATCTGAAATCGGCAAACCTGGGTGTCAGACTCGTGCGAAACGGGTCAGCGGGCCTGCAGCAGATGGTAAGCGCTGCGGAAATCCTTCCCGCGCAGCAGTCTGGCAGCAGGGTCTTGATCGCCTATTTCTCCTGGAGCGGCAACACCCGGGGCATCGCCCGGGAAATCCAGGCCCAGACGGGAGCGGAACTCTTTGAAATCTCCCCGGTAAAGCCCTATTCCTCCAGCTATAATACGGTTCTCATGGAGGCTCAGGAGGACCAGCACAATCAGGTCCGGCCGGAGCTGGTGAATCCCCCCGCCAGTCTTGCGGATTACGACGTGATTCTCCTGGGCTACCCCAACTGGTGGGCGTCCATCCCCATGCCCATCGCCTCCTTCCTGGAGCTCTACGATTTTTCCGGAAAGACCATCGTGCCATTCTGCTCCCACGGCGGGGGCCGCTTCGGGCAGAGCCTGACCGCCATCGCCAAGCTGGCCCCGGAGGCGGTTCTGGGAGAAGGTCTGTCCGTCCACTATTCATGCGGTTCCACCCTGTCGGATGACGTCACCGCCTGGCTGGATGCCAACAGGATTCCACGAAAGCGAGACTCAGATCAAGAATATTAGCCCCAACCGGAAGGAATCCACCAGTCTTTTGGTAGATTCCTTCTGACGTAAACGACGATTTTGCTGAAGCCTTCGAGACATTCCTTGCAAATGCCGAGGTGTAACAGCCTCGGCACAGGTCGGTTGTTTTGGGTACGGCAGGATTCGGGAATATGGATACCGGTTCAAGTGCAGATGAGCAATGATGCTGCACACTGATCCGTCAGGATAGAAAAGAATGGGTAGGTGATATGGTCTCTCTCACCGATAATATCACTTCCAAGCAGTTCTGAAAGATGGACTCTTTTTTGCTCTGCCCTTCCACCATCCAGACTTCTTCGGAGGTCTGGATTTTGTATGTTTTTGGTGGAAATCCCACAAATTCCCGCGTTTTCTCGGAAATATGCGAGTTTTATGCCGTTCTCATATCTCCCACCTTTCCACATCAGGTTTTTGATCGGTTTTCCCGAATGCTTTACCCTTGGAAGATAAATCCAGCGGGACTGTGCGAGACAAAACGAAAAGATTTTCTGGCACATGATGGAATCAGCGTTTTCCAAGCATTTTCCCCTGGTTTCCAAGCAAATTTTTTCCGCTTGTTGCTTTTTGGGCAAAAAATCTGTATAATACTTAAGTAGTAAAATGGATTGATCGATTTTGCGCAAGGATCTATTTCATTATGTTACTATAGATTGTTTTCGCAGGAGTTTCGTGTGATTTGACAAAGGAGCAAGGCAGAATGAAACTCAGCAAGGTGGGCGGCATCATTGCCGCAGCGAACAAGAAAGTAGCAAAGCCGCTTTTGCAGGTGGGAGAAATCTCTATCATTCGCCGGATCGTCATCACATATCAGCAGGCCGGCATTTTCCCCATTGTGGTTATCACCGGGGCGGAGGAAACAGAGGTCAAAAAGCTGCTGACCAAATACGGCGTGATTTTTTTGCGAATCGGTCAGGCGGAGCAGCCGGAGCTGATGGAATCTGTCCGCGTCGGACTGCGGTATCTTTCCGGCAAGTGCGAGCGGGTAGCCTTTACCCCGGTCAACGTGCCCATGTTCACCCCGATGACAGTTACCTCGCTGATGCAAACGGAGGGAGACCTGGTGGTGCCGTCCTGCGGCGGCAAAGGCGGACATCCAGTGCTGATTTCAGAGCGCGTAATTCCGCGTCTTCTGGATTACGACGGTCCCGACGGGCTGCGGGGGGCGATGAACGCCTGCGGCGCGAACCGCGTTTGGGTCAATGTGGCGGACCGGGGCGTTTTGACGAACGTTTACAACGAGGAGGAGCTGTCCGCCTGTCTCCGGGAGCACAATGACGCGATTCTGCACCCGGTGCTGCACATGCGGCTGGAGCGGGAGCTGCCGTTCTTCTCCGATCGGCTGAAGCTGCTGCTGTTCCTGCTGGCTGATACCCAGAACATGCACGTATCCTGCCTCCATTCCGGGATTGCCCGCAGCAAGGCCTGGGACATGATTAACAAGCTGGAGCAAACGCTGGGCTGTCAGATCGTGGAACGGGCACGGGGCGGCGCCAGCGGCGGAAGCACCCGCCTGACCCCCGCTGGCATGGATCTCTATCTGCGCTTTACGCGCTTCGAGGCCCGGGTCTACCAATTCGCCCAAGAGGAATTTCAGCGGGAGTTCTCCCGGTGATTCTTGCCTTTTTGTACAAAAAGCGAACAATGAAATTCTGCGAGTTCCCCTGAGGAGTACTTTGCTATTGCGCACGGCACACTTTATAATGTAAGTGTGCCGTTGTATTTTTATAATACTTTTTTGATGAAACAGGCAATGTTTTGGTTTAGCCGAAATAAAATTCTGCAAATCAATCAGATTGAAGGCGGGGTGTTGTCCATCGAAACCACAGGCGCATTGGTTCTGGCCGCGGGCATGTCCTCCAGGATGCGGGACTTTAAGCCGCTGCTGCCGCTGCGGGGCAGGACCCTGATCGAAAATACCGTGGACAGCGCCCTCTCCGGCGGCGCGGCCTTTGCTGTGGTCGTCACGGGCTTCCGGGCGGCCGAGGTGGAGCCCCTGCTGCAGCGTCAATACGGAGAAAGGGTGCTCTGTGTGAGAAACGAGGCATACCTGACTACAGATATGATGGAATCTATCCGCGTGGGCTGCCGGGCTCTGCCCGCCTGCGACGCCTTTTTCCTGCTGCCGGGGGATATGCCGGTGATCCGGGCGGAAACCTTTCGGGCTCTGCTGGAAAAACGGGACGGGGAAAAGCGCATCATCTTCCCCACGCTCTCCGGCTACCGCAAGCATCCGCCGCTGATCGACAGCCGCTTCATTCCGGATATCTTATCCTTCTCCGGGGAGGGAGGGCTGCGCGGCCTGTGGAGGCTCCATGAGGAAGCGGTCACGGAGCTTCCCGTGGACGACGCCGGGGTCTGGATCGACCTCGACACACGGGAGCAATATAACAACTGCAAAACAAAATACGAATCTGGTTAGGAGGTATTTGCTGATATGGATAAAATCAGTCAGTCTGTCGTCAAAAAGGACCATGCCCCGAAGATTGAGGGCAGAAGCGTCTACGTCGGTGACTACGTCACAGCCCGGGACGGCAGACCCATTCTGACAGGCAAGCTGCTGCATGCCAAGGTCGCCCGGGCCAGGGTGTTGTCCGTCCAGGTGCCGGAGCTCCCCGCGGGCTACTTCTACGTAGACGCGAAGGATGTGCCCGGCGACAACAACGTCAACATCGTGCTGGACGATACCCCGGTCTACTGCCGTGAAACCGTGGAGTATATCGGCGAGCCAATCGGCATGGTGGTCGGTCCCGACGAGAAGGAAGTCCAACGCATCCTTTCCGGGATCAAGGTCAACTATGAGGAGCTGGAGCCCATTCTGGATCTGCGTGCCGCGGAAGAAGCCTTCTTCGACTATGAGTTCGGTCACGGTGACGTGGAACAGGCCTTCCGGGAGGCGGACAAGGTCTACGAGGAGGAATTTGAGACCGGCTATCAGGATCAGACCTATCTGGAGACCCAGGGCATGATGGCGGAGCCTGAGGCGGACGGCAGAATGTTCGTCCACGGCTCGAGCCAGTGCGCCTACTACATTCACGGCGCGGTCATGCGTGTGCTGGGCTGCGGCCCCACCGGCGTCCATGTTTTGCAGGACGTGACCGGCGGCGGCTTCGGCGGCAAGGAGGCATTCCCGTCAATTCTCGGTGCCCAGGTGGCGGTGGCGGCCTGCAAGGCCAAAGCGCCCGTGCGCTGCGTGTTTGACCGGCGGGAAGACCTGGAATACACCTCCAAGCGCCATCCCTCTCTGTGCCGCTACAAAATGGCGGTCAAGGACGGCCGCGTCATCGCGGTGGATTGCGACGTCATCTTCAATGCCGGCGCGTATTCCACGCTTTCCGCCGTGGTCCTGCAGCGGGGCATTATCGCCGCGCCCGGCGTCTACAACATTCCCAACGTCCACGTACGCGGCAGAGCGGTCAAAACCAACACCACCCCCTGCGGCGCGTACCGCGGCTTTGGCGGCCCTCAGACCTTCTTTGCCATGGAGCGCATGATGGATCACGTGGCTCAGGACCTGGGCGTGGACGAGATCGCCTTCAAGGAAGCGCATCTGGTCAAACAGGGCGACATGACCTCCACCCAGGGCAGGTACCACTTCCCGGTGCCCCTGCAGGCGATGATCGACGAGGTGGACGCCAAGTGCCAGCTCAAGCGCAAACACGAGGAATACAAAAAGCGCCAGACCGGCCGCTTCCGCAGAGGCATCGGCATGTCCGCCTATTTCCACGGCGCGGGCTTTACCGGCTCCGGAGAGCGGGATCTCATTAAGGCCGTGGCGAAACTGCGCAAGTATGCCGACGGGACCGTGGAGATTCTGGCCTCCAACGGCGACATTGGCCAGGGCGTGCGTACCACCTTCCCCAAGATCGTGGCCAATGAGCTGAACCTGCCGCTGGACAAGGTCTATTACGACCATCCCGACACCGCCCGGGTGCCGGACTCCGGCCCGACGGTGGCCTCCCGCTCCCTGATGGTGGTGGGCGAGCTGCTGCGCCGGGCGGCGATCAAGCTGCGTACAGTCTGGGTGGAGGGCCAGGAGCAGGAGGTGGAGGAGCGCTTCCAAGAGCCGGACTTCATGATTCCCTTCTATCTGGACAAATTCCAGGGAGACGCCTACCCCACCTATGCCTGGGGCGTTGACGCCATCGAGGTGGAGGTGGACACCTTCACCGGCGTCACCAGGGTGCTCAACGCCGTGGGCAACTTTGATGTGGGCACGCCCATCGACTATAACATCGTCGTCGGCCAGATGGAGGGCGGCTTCCTCCAGGGCATCGGCTACGCCTCCATCGAGAAGATGGACTACGACGCCAAGGGCCGCATTCGCAACAATTCCTTCTCCGACTATCTGATCCCCACGACCAAGGACGTGCCGAACCTGACGGCCATGCTCCATGTGGAGAAGTACCCCTACGGGCCCTATGGCGCCAAGGGCGCGGGCGAGCTGCCTCTGGTGGGCGCGACTGCTGCCTACGTGGCGGCTGTCGAGCAGGCCCTGGGCGCGGGGAAGCATCCTCTGCGCCACGCCCCGTTCACCGCGGAGGACACCGTAAAAGAACTGACGAAGGAGGGCAACTAAGATGGATGCGATCAAGTTCATTCTCAACGGCGGGGAGGTTGCCTATGAGGGCGCCGCCACAGACCGACTGCTGGACGTTCTGCGGGACTGCTTTGGCTGCAAGAGCGTCAAGTGCGGCTGCAAGGAGGGCGAGTGCGGCGCCTGCTCCGTGCTGATCGACGGCAGGCTGATCAACTCCTGCTGCGTCGCCATGGGCGCGGTGGAGGGCGCGAGCGTCCTCACTTTGGAGGGCTACCGGGAGACCGAACGCTTCGCGGCCCTGAGCAAGGCCTTCAGCGAGCTCTCTGCAGTGCAGTGCGGCTTCTGCATTCCCGGCATGGTGCTGGCGGCGGAATCCGTTCTGGCGAAGAATCCCCACCCCAGCGAGGCGGAGATCCGTGAGGGTCTGTCCGGCAACCTGTGCCGCTGCACCGGCTATAACGCCATTGTGAACGCTGTGAACAACGCTGCAAAGGAGGCAAACGGACTATGGTAAACGGATTCGTACCCAAGACGCTGCAGGAGGCCCTGGAGCTCCGCGCGACCCGGGACCTGGTCCCCTATGCCGGCGGCACGGACCTTATGGTGGAAAACCGCGAAAACGTCAGCTACCTGTTCCTTGGCAAGCTGCCTGAGCTGCGGCAAATCACTGTGGACGGGGAATATGTCCGCATCGGCGCCGCCGTAACCTTCACCGAAGCATTGGCAAGCGACCTGGTGCCGCCCCTCATGAAGGAGGCGGTCTCCCGGATCGCCGCGCCTGCCATTCGCAACGCGGGCACCTTTGGCGGCAACCTGGGCAACGGCTCCGCCAAGGCCGACTCCGTGCTGATTGAGTTCGTTGCCGACGCCAAGCTGCGGCTGGTGTCCGTGCGGGGAGAACGCCTGGTGGACGTGGACAAATTCTATCTGGGCCGCAAGAAGCTGGACCTGGCTTCCGATGAGCTGATCGCGGAGGTCCTGCTGCCCAAGCGCGGCCTGGAGAACTATTACTACGAGAAGGTGGGCGGCAGAAACGCGCTGGCCATCTCCCGGGTATCCTTTGCCGGCGTCTTTGCTGAACAGGACGGCAAAATCACCAATATCGCCGCTGCCTTCGGCGCGGTGGCCGACACCGTCCTGCGCTGGAAGGAAGTCGAGCAAATGCTGATCGGCAAGACGCTTGCGGAGGCCAGGGCCCTTAAGGCCGACTATCTGAAGGCCTATGAAGCGCACATGACCCTCACCCGGGGCCGGGTCAGCGCGGAATACCGCAAGGCCGTCTGCATGAATCTGCTGGGCGAGTTCCTGGCGAAGTTCGGCATCTGATTTTCACAGCCGCGGGGCCCCCCACCCTGCGGCTGGTTTGTAAAAAGGAGAACGCTATGTACATTGTCAACGTGAACGGCAAGGACTATGAGTCCGCCCATGATAAAAAGCTGCTTCGCTTTCTGCGGGACGATCTGCGCCTGACCGCCGCCAAGGACGGCTGCTCCGAGGGCGCGTGCGGCACCTGCACCGTGTTGGTGGACGGACAGAAGGTCAAGGCCTGCGTCACCTCACTGAGCAAGCTGGCAGGCAAAAAGGTCCTCACCGTCGAGGGCATCGACCCGGAGGAAATCAAGGTCTACGAGCACTGCTTTGCCGAGGCCGGCGCGGTGCAGTGCGGCTTCTGTATTCCGGGCATGATTCTTTCTGCCAAGAGCCTGCTGGATGTGAATCTGAACCCCACCCGCGCCGACGTGAAGAAGGCGATCCGGGGCAACCTCTGCCGCTGCACCGGCTATAAGAAGATCGAGGACGCCATTTTGATGGCGGCGGATTTCTTCCGGGAAAAAACCGAAATCCCCCCGCAGCCCAAGAGCCTGCACATGAATGAGCACGCCCAGCGCATCGACGCGAAGGAGAAGGTCAACGGCACGGGCCTGTTTGCAGACGATCTCTACCCGGAGGGCATGATCTACGCCAAGGGGCTGTACTCCAGATATCCCCGGGCAAGGATCAACGCCATCGATGTGTCCAAGGCGCTGCAGCATCCGGACTGCGTGGAGATCCTCACCAAGGACGCCGTGCCCTGCAACAAAATCGGCCACATCAAGCAGGACTGGGACGTCATGATGGGGGTGGGTGACATCACGAAGTATGTGGGCAACGTGCTGGCCGTGGTTGCCGCCACGAAGCAGGAATCTCTGCAGGAGATTTGCGACCTGATCCAGGTGGATTATACCGAGCTGACGCCCCTTTCCAGCCCCTACGAGGCGCTGAAAGGCGATGCTCCGCTGATCCATCCCGACGGCAATGTCATGAGCCGGGCGAATCTGGTGCGGGGAAACGCCGACGAAGCCATCAAGAACTCGAAATACGTGGTGACCCGCAAGTACAAAACCTCCTGGCAGGAACACGGCTTTATGGAGCCGGAGTGCGCGGTTGCCATCCCGGAGGGAGAGGACGGGCTTCTGATCTACACCTCCAGCCAGTCCATCTACGATGTGCAGCGGGAGTGCGCCCAGATGCTGGGGCTTCCGCCGGAGAAGGTCCACGTCCGGGCCCCCCTGGTAGGCGGCGGCTTCGGCGGCAAGGAGGACATGAGCGTTCAGCCCTACGCCGCGCTGATGGCCTGGTATACCAAACGCCCGGTGAAGGTGAAATACAGCCGGCAGGAGTCCCTGGACTACCACGTCAAGCGCCACCCCATGGAGATGGAGTTCACCACCGCCTGCGACGAGAATGGCATCCTCACCGCCATGAAGGGCGTCATCATCGCCGACACCGGCGCCTATGCCAGTCTGGGCGGGCCGGTGCTGCACCGTGCCTGTACTCACGCGGCAGGTCCCTATAACTACCAGAACATCGATATCTTCGGCATGTCGGTCTATACGAACAACGTGGTCTCCGGCGCCTTCCGGGGCTTCGGCGTCACCCAGAGCTGCTTCGCCACCGAGATGAACATCAACCTGCTGGCGGAGATGGTTGGCATCGACCCCTGGGAGTTCCGCCGCCGCAACGCCATCAAGCCCGGTGACATTCTGCCCAACGGACAGACCGCCGACCCCAACACCAACATGGCCGCCTGCCTGGACGCGGTGAAGGAGGAGTACTACGCCCATCCCTACGCGGGCATCGCCTGCGGCTTCAAGAACTCCGGCACCGGCATGGGCAAAAAGGACATCGGCAGGGTGCTGCTCTCGGTGGAAGACGGCAGGATCCACATCCGTACCTCCGCCGCCTGTATGGGCCAGGGCATCGGTCAGATGGTCCTGACCGAAATCTGTCATGTGACGGAGCTGGACCCGGCGCTGTTCGTCTTCGAGCCCTCCGACACCGTTCGTACCCCGGACGCAGGCACCTCCACAGCCTCCCGCCAGACAGTCATGACCGGCGAGGCGGCCCGGCGCGTCGGCGAGAAGCTGAAAATGGCGCTGGATGGGGGCAAAACGATTGCCGATCTTGAGGGGCAGGAGTTCTTCGGCGAGTTTTCCGCCAAGACCGACCCCCTGGGCGCCATCAAGGAAAACCCGGTCAGTCACATTTCCTACTCCTACGGCACCCAGGTCATCATCCTGAACGACGAGGGCAGGATCACCAAGGCCATCTCCGCCTTCGACGTGGGTACCCCGGTGAACGTCCAGTCCGTGGAGGGCCAGATCGAGGGCGGCATGGTCATGGGCATCGGCTACGGCGTCACCGAGAAATTCGAATGCGTGGACGGCTACCCCAAGAGCAAAATCGGCACCATCGGATTTATGCGGGCCGACGCCGCCCCGGAGCTGGAGGTCATCCTCTGCCAGCCGGAGGAAAAGGACAAGCTGCCGGTCTCTCTCGGCGCCAAGGGCTGCGGCGAGCTGTGCATGATCCCAACTGCCCCCGCCTGCGCCCACGCCTACTACCGCTGGGACGGCCGTTTCCGCCAGCAGCTCCCGCTGGAGGACACCCCCTATCGGAAAGCAAAGAAATAAAAAAAAGAACCGTCGGGCGCTTTGAACAGCACCCCATTTGTTAGACAAGTATGATCAAGTATGATATACTACTAACAAGTGGGGTGATGTTTTATGCCAAAAGGGAAACCAAACAAGAGATACACGGGAGAGTTCAAGCAAAAAGTCGTAGAGACGATGATGCAAGAGAAACTTAGTTATAAAGAAGCTGCACGGCAATTTGAAGTTGGAGACGACAAGCGAGTAGCAACATGGGAACGCATCTACCTTGAGGAAGGGGCAGAAGGACTGTACATAGAGCGACGAGGCCGCGGCAGCAAAGGACGACCGCCGAAGCGGCTCAAGCCAGAGGTGGAGGAAGACCTGTTGGCAGAGGTACAGCGGCTGAGAGCGGAGAATGCCTACCTAAAAAAATTGAATGCCTTGGTTGCCGAGAGGGTACGGCAAGAGAAAAAGCGAAAGTAATATGGGAACTGAGGCATGATCACAAGCTGTCGCTGTTGCTGGATGTTGCCGGCCTCCCTCGCAGCATGTACTATTACTATACCAAGAAGCAGAAAGAACCGGACAAGTACGCCAATTTGAAAGAGAAAATTCAATCGATTGTGGCTGAGAACAAGGGAAGATACGGTTACAGGAGAGTCACGCAGGAGCTGAAAAACCGAGGCTTTTACTACAATCACAAACTTGTGATGAAACTGATGAAGCAAATGGGCGTCAGCAGTAAAGTGCGGATGAAGAAGTATCATTCTTACAAGGGTGAGGTTGGAGAGATCGCTCCTAATCTGTTGGAAAGAGACTTCAATGCAAAGAAGCCAAATCAGAAATGGGTAACCGATGTTACGGAGTTTAACGATCCGGGAAGCCGCTGAGTACAGCAACATCGGGATCAATCGGATTGACAACATGCTGCGCACCCCCGGATGTACGTTCGTCCTTTTTGTGGGAACCAAAAAGCTGATCAAGCGAAAGGAATTTGAGGCCTTTATCAGCAAGAAACCGGTAATTTAAAAACGCAGTCTTGAAAAAACGCCCCTGCTGTGCTACACTATCAGCGTTACAGCAGGGTCGTTTTCTCGTTCCGAGAAAGGGGCTCAAAATGGGCAAAAACCTGAAAGGTAAGGAATGCGGAAAGGGCATTTATCAACGAAAAGACGGTACATTCCACGCCAGATATCATGATCGGTCTGGCAAGTCATGTGGAAATACTTCAAGACGCTTCCGGAAGCGCGAAATTGGCTTGAAGAAGCCAAGTACAAAGACAAGCACGGCAACACCTTAGAAAGCGGAACGCAGCCCAAGGTGCTGCAAAAGCTTCTTGGCCACGCAAGCATTCAAACAACGATGGACAGGTGTGTTTATGTTACTGACGAATCTCTGGACAAGGCGATTCAGCAGTTCGAGATTTGTCAGATTTCGGTTTCCGTCCCCAAAGCGCAAAAGTGCGTAAAAAGTGCGTAAACGCAAACCAGGGGGTAGCCCGGAAACCCTTGAAAATACTGGATTTTTAAGGAGATGTAAGGAAAAATGAAATTAGGAATCGTGGGTCTGCCCGGCGTGGGCAAGACGACGCTGTATAACGCGCTGACCGGCTCCAAGGCGGAGACCGGCGGGTACGGAGCCTCCAACAAGGCGAACATCGGCCAGGCCAAGGTGCCGGACGAGCGGCTGGACTGGCTGGCAGAATACTACAAGCCCAAGAAGTACTCCCCCGCCAGCATCGACTTTGTGGACGTAGCCGGCGTCAGCAAGGGCCAGGGCCGGGGCAACTCCGTGCTGCAAAACATCCGGCAGACAGACGCGCTGGTTCACGTGGTCCGCTGCTTCAACAACGACAATCTCTTCCCCGAGCCCGCCGACGCCCGCTCTGACGCCGAGACCCTGGAGCTGGAGCTGATTCTGGCGGACATCGAGGTGGTGGAGCGCCGTCTGGACAAGGCCAAAAAGAACCTCAAGGGCGGCGACAAAAAGTACAAGCACGAGGCCGACACCTGCGAGGCCCTGCTGGCCCATCTCTCCGAGGGCCAGCCCGCCCGGACCTTCGCCTTTACGGACGAGGACGCGGAAATGCTCCAGGACGGCGGACTGCTCTCCACCAAGCCCGTGATTTACGCCGCCAACCTGGACGAGGACGGCATGGCCGACTACCGGAACAACGCCCAGTTCCAGGCCCTCTCCGCTCTGGCCGCCGAGCAGGGAGCCGCTGTGCTGCCCGTGGCCGCCAAGTTCGAGGAGGACATCATGGACATGGAGCCTGAGGACGCCCAGATGTTCATGGAGGAGCTGGGGCTCACAGAGCGGGGCCTGGACCGGCTCATCAAGACCTCCTACGAGCTGCTGGGCTATATCTCCTTCCTCACCGCCGGCCCCGACGACGTCCACGCCTGGACCATCACCCGGGGCACGAAGGCCCCCCGGGCCGCCGGCAAGATTCACTCCGACATCGAGCGAGGCTTCATCCGGGCCGAGGTGGTAGCCTTTGAGGATCTGAAGGCCTGCGGCACCATGGCCAACGCCAAGGCCAAGGGCCTGTTCCGGCTGGAGGGCAAGGAGTACGTTATGCAGGACGGAGACATTGTGAATTTCCTGTTTAACGTGTAATGTTTTTGAAAAAGCGCTGTGCCGCGGCACAGCGCTTTTCGTTATTCGAGCAGCTCCCGCAAATGGGCCAAGGCTTTCTTCTCGATCCGGCTCACCTGCACCTGGGAGACGCCGATGATTCTGGCGGTGCGCTCCTGGGTGAGGCCGTGAAAGTACCGCAGAGCGATGACCTTCGCGTCCCGCTCCGGGAGGCGGTCCAGGGCCTGGTGCAGGGCCAGACGCTCCACCAGCCGCTCCTCCATGGGGCTGTCGGAGAGAACGGCTTCCAGGGTCAGGCCCCCCTCCCCCGCCGGCTGCTGGATGGATGCCACGGGGTCGGCGGCAGTCTCCGCCTCGGCAATCTCCTCCGCCGTCAGATCCAGGGCCTCTGCCAGCTCCGACAGGACGGGCTCCCGGCCCAGGGTCTTGCCCAGCCGATCCCGGGCCTGGTGAATTGCGACGGCCCGCTCCTTCAGGGTGCGGCTCACCTTGACTGTACCGTCGTCCCGGAGAAAACGGCGAATCTCCCCGGCGATTTTCGGCACGGCATAGGTGGAAAACCGGGTGCCGAAGCCCAGATCGAAGCCCGCCACCGCCTTCAAAAAGCCCAGGCTCCCCAGTTGAAACAGATCCTCCGCCTCCACGCCCCGGCCCCAGTACCGCCGGGCCACCGCCCGGATCAGGCCGGTGTTTTCCGTCAAAAGCTGTTCCAGAGCGGCCTTGTCCCCGGCCTGGGCCCGGGCGATTAAGGCCATCGTTTGCGGGGCCCCGTCATCGACCCGCGCCTCTGCAGCGGCGCATCCTTCACCCTTCCCCTTGAGGAGAAGGCTTGGGGAAACGGGGGATACGGATTCTTCGCTTTGCTCAGAATGACAGGCAGGGGAAGTCTCTGCGGGCTGCGGGCGGCCGGTGGCCGCCCCTGCGGGGAACGCGGACGGCAGGGTGCCGTCCCTGCGCGCCCCTGCGGGCTCCGTAGCGGCGCACACCGGTGCGACACCCTGATCCTTGATCCTTGATCCCTGATCCCTGGTGAACTCTGCAGGCTGCGGACAAGCAATGTTTGTCCCTACAGACTCTGAACTCGCCTCATTTTGCATTTTGCATTTTGCATCCTGCACTCTGCATTTACTCCCCGTTCACGCGGCCGGTGAGCTTCTTCCGCATCCGGACGGTGGTGCCTTTGCCGGGGACGGAGCGGAGGGCAAAGCTGTTCATGAAGCTCTCCATGATGGTGAAGCCCATGCCGGAGCGCTCCGCGCCGCCGGTGGTGAACATGGGCTCCCGGGCCTTGGCCACGTCCGGGATGCCGCAGCCCCGGTCCTTGACGGTGATCTCCAGGACGTTTCCCGGCAGGCGGCGAAGCCGGAGGCTCACGGGGCCGATTCGGTCCGGGTAGGCGTGGACAATGGCGTTGGTGACCGCCTCGGAGACGGCGGTTTTTACGTCCCCCAGCTCGTCCAGAGTGGGGTCCATCTGGGCGGCAAAGGCCGCGGCAATCTGCCGGGCCAGGGCCTCGTTGGCGGACAGGGACGGGAACTGGATCAGGGCTTCGTTTTCCTGCTTCATGCGGGGCTCCTTTCCGCGCCAAGGCGCACCAGCTTTTCAATTCCGGCGGCCCGGAGGACCTTCATGGGCTGGGGCGGGATATTGGCCAGCCAGACCTCTCCCCCCAGCTCCTCCATGGCCCGGAGGGTGTGGATCACGATGGCGATGCCGCTGGAATCCATGAAGCTCACGGCGCCGAAGTCCAGCACGCAGCAGCGCGGCAGATAGACGTCGATCTTGGACGTAACAGCCTCCATGGTCTGCCGGGCGGAGTGGTGGTCGATCTCCCCCGACAGCAGAATGGTCAGCCGCTTGTCCTGCAAGAGACTTGTGTAGGTCATTTGGGATCACTCCTTTGTAAACAATAAACGCACATGGGACGAACCCATGTGCGCTTATTATAATGTATTCGATTCGCGCTTGCAGTCGAAATCAGGCTATCGGAAGCAGGCAAAAATATCCTCGGCGTCTTTGTCCACATAAAAGATAACATAGGGGGATTCGTAGGAATCCTCATCGAATTTACCTTTCTTCTTGAACCACAATTGCATTCTATCGGCTGAATCAACATCCCATACATTCCCGGTCAAATTGCTTCCCATCGCAACAAACGTATGGCCGGCGGCGGCATCCGCCAGAATCGCGCCGCGCAGGGCAGCGGGGTTCTTGCAGGTCAGGGACACACGCTTTTTGTACACCATTCGGCCTTCATTGATAGATTCCAGATACCAGCCGTCTTCTTCCCGCAGGCTCTCCGCCTCCTCCGAATCTATGTCCGGCACGTCCTTCACCTCATAGTATACCAAGCTGACCTCCTCGTACTCCGTGGGCAGAGCGTTGGCGTACCAGGCCTGGAGCACATCCGGGCGGCGGTACAGGGCCGTCAGCTTCCGGACCTCCTCATCGGGAACTTGCTGCCCGGAATAAGCACGGGTCAGGGTGCCGCCGCCGGCCAGATGGTAGCGGATATAGATGGTGTCTTTGCCGTAGTAGTAGGCCTCGAAGTCGTCCTCTTCGAACCTGACCAGATTCTCATCGCCGTTGCCCACACCGTTGTTCTCCAGAATGTTCTGATGAACGCCCCGGATCAGATCAATGTCGGCCGGGGCTGTGAGGGTGATCCGGTCAGATTCCGACGGAATATAGAAAACCTCTGTAACGTAATCGTGAGTCCAAATGTCCACAGACTCCACCTTTGCCGTCTCCGGAACCCGGCGCTGCGTACCAAGCAGATCGAGTTTCAGGCCGATGATGGGAAGCACCAGAACCGCCGCAAAGACAACGAATCCCAGCCAGGTCTTTTTATGCTTGAAAACCTTTATCACACGCTCCACCATCAGGGCGGCGCCAAACCAGCCCAGGAAGCAGCCAAACAGCACATAGAGCAGGGTAAATCTTTTATCGGAGAGCTCTGTCAATGCCCACCCCAAGCACAGCGCAACGGAAACCGTAAAAATCACCCGGAAGGCCGCCTGGGCCCAGCCGTAAGCCATCGCGTCTCCGGCCCGCTCCACATGGCGGTGCCGATAAAGAAGCCAGGACAGGGGCAGAAGAAGCAGGCCAATGGCCGCATAGATCCAGACCGAAACGGAAAATGCTTCGGCTCTGCTCGCAAGCATACCCAAAAGCGGAGACAAAGCTTTGACGCTGGAATTCACATGACAATAGAATCCCAGGAAGAAATTTCCCACCAGGGAAAGCGTCAGGAGCGGCAGAACAAAAAAGAGGAAATTCAGCGCAAAATAGCTCAGCACAGCAATGACCGTTCTGCCCGTCAAAAACATGACAAACACCGCAATTCCGTAGAAGCAGAGGTACTGCAAAGCCCATTCCAGCATCAAAGAGAGGATCAAGCCGGTATAGGCAAAGCTCTCCTCGGCTCCCGTAATCCCCACATAGCTGAGAAATGTCACAAAGACCGGCACCAGGTAAAACAGGAGACCGGAAATCAAATTGGTAACGAAGAGGCAGCTTCGGGTCATCGGGAAGGCGTGCATCGCATAGCCTGCGCCGGTATTGTGCAGATACCGGAAAAGCAGCGTGGCAAAGACGATCGCACAGACAAAGGCAGCGATGGCTCCAAAGCTCCTCATTCCACCCAGCGTAATGGGCGGTGTCTCAGTGAACTCAAAGACCAGAAACTGCGACACAGACAAAAACAGCACCACCAGCAGGAGCGCCCAGGCCGGGGCAAAGCGGCCTATGTTCTTTTTCAGCAGGGTCGGATTAAAGAATGACATTTTTGACTTCATAGTCCACACCTCCCAGCTCGTAGACGAAGACCTCCTCCAGCGTCAGCGGGACCAGGTCGAAGAAAATCGGGTTGATGGCGCTCAGGGCCGCGCTGACGCTCTCCTGGCTGCCCCGGATGATGGCGGTCTCCACCTTGCCCACGTGGGAGCGGTGGAGGACCTTGAGGCTCTCCGGCAGATCGCTGCCCTCGCGGAAGACGATCTGCGCCTTGACCACGTTGTCCTGCAGCTCGTCCAGGGTCCGCTCCAGAAGCATCTTGCCTTTGTGGAGGATACCCACGTGGTCGCAGACGTCCTCCAGCTCCCGCAGATTGTGGGAGCTGACCAGCACGGTGGTCCCCCGCTGGGCCACGTCCTGAAGCATCAGACCCCAGACCTGACGGCGCATCACCGGGTCCAGGCCGTCCACCGGCTCATCCAGCACCAGGACCTTTGGGCGGCAGGCAATGGCCAGCAGGAAGGCCGCCTGCTTCTGCATGCCCTTGGAGAAGCGCCGAAGCTGGGTTTTGGGGTCCAGGTTGAAGCTCTTGCGGAGTTCTTCGCAGAGATTCCAATCAAAGTTCTCGTAAATGCCCTTGTAGAATTTCGCCATATCCGTCAGATTGGCGGAGGGAAAATAGAAAATATCGTCGGGGATGTAGGCAATGCCGGATTTCACGGCAGGGTTCTCATAGACCGGCTGGCCGCCCACGGTGACGCTGCCGCTGTCCGGCCGGAAGATGCCGGTGATGTGGCGGATGACCGTGGATTTGCCCGCGCCGTTGGGTCCCACCAGGCCGTAGACCGCGCCGTCGGGAACCGTCAGACTCAGATCGTCCAGGGCCACGAAGCCGTCAAAGGTCTTCCGCAGATTTCGTACTTCAATCATTTCCTCTTTCCTCCTAAAAACGCTCGCAATTCTTCCGGGTCTTCCCCCAATTGCAGCAGCTCCGTCCAGATGGCCAGCAGCTTTTCCCGCAGCTCGGCCCGGCGGCTTTCATCCACCCCGGAGAGCTTCCCGGCAAAGGAGCCCTTGCCGGGAACCGAGTAGATGAAGCCGTTTTGCTCCAGCTCCCGATAGGCCCGCTGGATGGTGTTGGGGTTGATGGCAAGCTGGCTGGCCAGCTCCCGCACCGAGGGCAGCTTCTCCCCCTCGGCGATGGCCCCGGAAAGAATCAGCCGCCGGAGCTTTTCTTCCAGCTGCTCATAGATGGGCCGGGGGTCCCGATAGTTCAGGCTGATCAAGCAATCACGCTCCTTTCTGTACGAACTGTGCTATCTGTATTAACTGTTGTGATACAGTTATAACACACAGCGCACAGTTTGTCAAGAGGTTTTTTCATCAGAGTCCCCAGGGGGGCGCGGACGGCAGAGTGCCGTCCCTACCGACCCTGAACTCTGAACCCTGAACTCTGATCGTATCTGTTCAGGCGCACCGTAGTGCGGCCCGACCCCAGGCCGCCGCGCTGCCTCATTCTGCCGCGTTTTCGGCGGCCAGAGGTCTGGCCGCCCTACGCAGAAAAGGGGCGGCTGAACAGATACCCCTGAACAAAAAATACCCCTTTACAAACCAGCTTTCATCCCTTATAATGTATGGGAAATTTAACACGGAGAATGATTGCAATGATTGAATTTGAAGAATACAAGGTGAAGCTGAACGACCTGGAGCCCAAGCTGGGCGAGCTGCGCGCTTCCCTGAACATTGACGGGGCCACCGAGGAGCTGGAACGGCTCCACGCCATGGCCGAGGCCCCCGGCTTCTGGGATGACCCCGAGAAGTCCCAGAAGATCATGGTGAAGACCAAGCAGCTGGAGGGCAAGTGCGCCCGCTTCAAAAAAATGCAGACCCAGTGGGAGGACCTCTACACCATCTGTGAAATGGCCCTGGAGGAAAACGACGAGTCCATGCTGCCGGAGCTGACCCAGGGCTTCGACGAGCTGGAGGCCGAGATGGAGGACGCTCGGCTGGAAACCCTGCTGACCGGAGCCTACGACAGCAACAACGCCCTGATGAGCTTCCACGCGGGCGCCGGCGGCACCGAGGCCCAGGACTGGTGCCAGATGCTCTACCGGATGTACACCCGCTGGGCGGAGCGCCACGGCTTCACCTATAAGATTCTGGACTATATCGAAGGCGACGAGGCCGGGCTGAAATCCGCCGATATTCTGGTGGAGGGACCCAACGCCTACGGCTTCCTGAAATCGGAGCACGGGGTACACCGGCTGGTGCGCATCTCCCCCTTCGACGCCAACGCCCGGCGGCACACCTCCTTCTCCGCCGTGGAGGTGATTCCCGAGATCACCGACGACGTGGACGTGGAGATCCGGCCCGAGGACATTGAAATGCAGGTCTACCGCTCCTCCGGCGCCGGCGGTCAGCACATCAACAAGACCTCCTCCGCCGTCCGACTGATCCACAAGCCCACGGGCATCGTGGTAGCCTGTCAGCAGGAGCGGAGCCAGTTCCAGAACCGGGAGACCTGTATGCGGATGCTGAAATCCAAGCTGGTGGAGATCAAAGAACGGGAGCACTACGACAAAATCTCCGACATCAAGGGTGTGCAGCAGAAGATCGAATGGGGCTCCCAGATCCGGAACTACGTCTTCATGCCCTACACCCTGGCCAAGGACGCCAGAACAGGCTTTGAGAACACCAACATCAACGCCGTCATGGACGGCAATATCGACGGCTTTATCAACGCCTATCTGACCGCCGCCGCTACCGGCAACTGGGCGGGAAAGGGACAATAAGAAAAAAAGGGAAAACGCGGAACAAAAAACTGCGGTTTTTTTCAAATAATCATTTGAAAAATCAAAAAATGTCTTGCATTTTCCTCTGCGGCATGATAATATAATCAACGCTTTGTATGAAAAGTACGGCATTGGAGGTTTGAATATGAATACCCTGAAGAACATCGTTCTGGTGCTGGATCTGATCTGCGCCGTTCTGCTCACGCTGACCATTCTTTTCCAGTCCGGCAAGTCCGGCGGTCTGTCCGGCGCCATCGCCGGCTCCTCCGATTCCTTCATGGCGAAGGGCGGCAGCTCGACATTGGATGCCAAGCTGGCAAAGGTCACCAAGTGGATCGGCGTGTGCTTCGTGGTGCTGAGTCTGATGACCGTCATCCTGGTCAGCTCTGTTAAGGCCCCCGCCAAGAGCACCACCACCGATAACACCCCTGCCATCACCACCCAGGCTCCCGAGGACAAGTAAGGGAACCGTAAAACGACCCGCTTTCCAAACCGGAAAGCGGGTCGTTTTTCTGCCTTTCGTCATTGCGTCTCCGGGCACACGAACAGTTCCCTGCGGAAGTCGGAGCCTCGGTACAAAGCGTTGTACTCCAACTCGTAGTAGGTCCGGACTGCCTGCTCGTAGGGGCTGCCCTGGATGGACCCAATTTCTCCGGCGGCGTCCCGGTAATAGCCGTTGGGCGTGCGGAGCGGAACCAAGTCGTGGAGCTTCAGAATCTCATCCTGATAGGCGGAGGTGGGCAGGCTTGCTGCCCGGTACACCATAGCCATCAGATCCACAGCGCTGGCGAAGTCGGTCTGCTCCGGCAAGTTCAAGTCGAAGTTGGACCAGATCACATAGGGAACCATCCGCTGACGAATCTGCTTCTCCGTGTCGGAATAGTCGGAACGGGCAGTCAGACTCCCGATAAAGGAGGGCGCGTGGTCTCCCAGCATGCAGACCACCGTGGGGCGGTCGGAAGCGGCCAACTGCTCCGTCAGCCCCCGGAACGCTGTGCCGGACATCTGAATGCTGGTCAGAAATTCATTGAGGTCGTCGGTTAGATCGCCGTAATCCTCCCCCACATGAACGGTGTCGAAGCTCTCGTCGTTGGTCTCCCAGCCGCCGTGGTTCTGGAAGGTCAGCAGGTAGAGGAAACGGGGGCCTTCTCCCAGGCTCTCCCCCACCCGCAGCATATCCCGGTAGTTGTCCTCGTCCAGGTTCCGACGCTTGCCGTAGTTCCGGCAGAGGAAGTTTTCATTGCCCATCACCACGGTATCAAAGCCCATGGCAGGATAGGCCCGGTTGCGGGAGTAGTTGGAGGCGGGCTCACAGTGCAGAGCCGCGGAGCGATAGCCCAGGGCCTTGAGATAGCGGGGGGCGCAGGTCTCATCGCTGTTCAGACTCACATAATTGAAGGGGGCATATCGGGTCAGCAGCGCCATGGAATTTCCCGTCAGCACCTCGAACTCCGTGTTGTTGGTGCCACCCCCGACGCTGGGAATCACTGCCCGGCCGTAGACCGCGCCTTCGATCCCGTAATAATCCGCCATATAGTCCACGTCGGTGGTCAGGTCCATATAGTCCGCCGGATCGAAGAAAGTCTCGTTGATAATCAGAATAATGTCCGGGCAGCTCGCCGGGGCCTGGGCGGAGGCAGGCTGAATCCCATCCAGATGGTCCGGGCTGTAGTCCTGGGGCAGGCGCAGATAGTGGATAGATCGGTCCACGTCCTCCACGATGACAGCGGGGTAGCCGTAGCCCTCCACGCCCTCCCGCCAGGTCCAAGCGATGGTCTCCCGAGGCTTGGGCTTCTGCCAGACAAAGAGGCAGAGCCAGAGCAGGAGCGTCACGCCCCCGAAAGCGGCCAGAGAGAACAGAATCTCCCGCCAGTTCCAGAATCTGATTCCCCGCTTCCGGCACAGGGCCAGCAGTCCGGCAGCAGCCAGCTCTGCCAGTCCCAGCAGCACCATCCAGGTCAGCCGACGCTCCCAGGCAAGGGTGTAGCCGCCGATGACGTTCATGGCGGTCCCAAAATTGGCAAATTCGCTGAACAGCAGCGGGCTGCCGTGGAACTTCACCACATAGAAGTTGGCAATGCTCCAGGCCGTAACCAACACAGCGGTGACGGCCGTGGAAACGTGCCATTTCTGAAACAGCAGCTTTGCCCCCAGGTTCAGCCAAAGCAGGATGGCCGTGTTCAGCAGAAGCAGCGCCGGGCCAAGGCGGAAGAAGGCCCCGAAACCACTGGCCAGGCTGTAATGGAGCTGGAAGGCCTGCAAAAAGCTGACCGCCAGCACCGTCAGGACCTGGAGCGTCCGACGAAGCCAGGTTTTTTCGCCCACGGTATGAAAGAGTGAGAGTATTTTTTTCATTGTATGCTTTCCTTTACAAAAAGGATTATGGATGGATCGCCGCTCATGGCTTAGGGCTCAGGATTTTTGAATCGTCGATCCCCGATCCTTCAGTCCGTGAGCGCATCCCGCACCAGGGCCATGGCCTCCCGGAGCATATAGGTGGGGCGGCTGTACCAGTTGGACCGGGCTGCAAGGCCCCAGGCCGGCAGATCCATTTCCCCGGCTACCTGCAAGGCACGGTAAATGTGGAAGTCATTGCTGATGATCGCCGCCGGGCCCCGCAGGCCCTCCCGCTCCATCAGTGCCTTGGAATATTGCAGGTTCTCCCGGGTGTTCCGGGCTTCCTCCTCCAGGTAAAGACGGGCCGGGTCGATGCCCCTGGCAGTCAAAGCCTCGTACATACAGGAGGCCTCCGTGATGTCCTCCCCCGGGCCCATGCCGCCGGTCAGTATGGCGACAGCGTCAGGATTGGCTTCCAGATAGTCCACCGCCGCCTCAATCCGAAAGCTCAGCAGCAGAGAGGGGTTCCGGCCCTTTACCTGGCAGCCCAGGACGATCACCGTGGGGCAGGGCTCCTGGGGAGAGGCCCAAAGCTTGGTCGCCACCAGGCAGAAGAGCACAGCCAGGGTGAGAATCACCGCGGCGGAGCCCACGCCCACCACCAGCAGCAGGACCTTGCCCAGGGGCTTGGCCCAAATCCTGCCCAGAAGCCGGAGAAAGCCCGGCCACCAGCAGAAGGCTGCGGCCAGCAGCAGAAACCCGCTCATGGCGGCCACGTTGGCAATGTTCAGGATCCCGCCCGCCAGCGGGGTGCAAAATGCCAGAAAGCCCAGCAGACACAGCAGAATCAGAATCAGCCGCCAGCGGGGCAGGCGAAGCTTTTCCCCGGGCCGGGAAACGGCCCGGGGCGTTTTTTCATCAGTGGCGGGAACGCGGTTTTTGCTCATGCTCTGTTCTCCCGGCTCCGCAGGTAGTTCCCCAGCTGGATCGTCTTTACATAGTCCTCCACCACGGGGACCATGACGGCGGGCATTTCCGGATGGAAGCTCTGCCCCCGGAGGTTCGTCAGTGTCACCTGTTTTCCGGTCCGCTCCAAAGCGTAGATCTCCTCCAAGGGGAAGACCTGCAGAGACTGCTTGCTGTCCTTCCAGTAGATGGCCTTGGGTCCGACGGCCACGCCCTCCCGGATGGACCCCAGCAGGCCGGAGCTGGTAAACCAGACCAGCAGGGTGGTCTCCGGCAGGCCGAAGCCTGCCAGCAGGCGGGCACTGCGCTGCTCCCATTCCTCGCCGGGCCGGAAGAGGGTGCCCTCCCGAATCCGCTCGCCCTCATAGCGGCGGCGGAAGAGCTCCAGGGCCATGGCGGCATCCGGCAGACGGGCCTCCACGGGCTCGGTATAGTCCGAGGTCTCGAAGCGGCGGGTGCGGATGGGGTTGGACGAGCGGGCGCCCACCATTCCCGGCTCGTTCCAGCGGCGTACGCAGTCGTTGAGGAAGTCCAGGGTGCGTTCCGAACCGCTCCGACTGATTCTGGCGCTGGTGAGCAGATAGGTGTTGTTCTTTCGGACCACCTGCAGCAGCAGGCTCATGTGTTGCCGCATGGTTTGGAAGCGTTCAATGTCGCCGATGGGCAGGAAGGCCAGCTCCTTGCCCACCTTATAGTAGAAGCGTTCGCCAGTGAGGGCATAGTCGCTGCCGTTGTCAAAAAGAAATACGGGAATGTCCCGGGGCTGCTCCATGCCGCTGCCGCCCCAATAGGCGTTCAGCCGCTGCCAGTAGGCGTCGGTCCGGCCTGCGAAGACGAAATCCGCCATGCGGAGCTTGTGCTGGCCGATGAGCTGCCGGACCAGCTGCGCCCGGGCGTCGGTGCTCTCCACCACCAGGGCTTCTTCCCGCTCCCGCAGCCGACCCAGGTATTCCGCCCGGGCCCGGTCAGTAAAGTCACCTCGGCCCACCTGAGTGCGAAGCTTGTCCAGACCGTCGAAGTCCAGCAGGTCAAAATCGTTGTTCAGAGCCATCAGACGAAGCATGTCCATCCGGTACAGCCGCTCGTCGATCTGGGCCAGGGGGGCCGCGGTAAAACGGGAGGCCAGCTCCTTGCCGCCGATCCGCTCCCGGAGGGCCAGCACCTCCCGGCGCTCCATGTCGTTCAGTTCCTCCAGCTCCTGCTCAAGCTCCCGGAAAATCACGTTCTCCCGGCAGAGGTTCACCTTCTGGCGGTAGGCCGTCACAAACTTGGGGTTCCAGTTGCTGGCCTCCAGGGTGACGGCCACGGTCCGAAGCTCCTTCTCAGACATGGTCTCGACCCCGGCGGTAATCCGTTCCAGGTTCTCCAGGTCCAGCTGCTCCTGCCGCTCCTCGATCCGCCGATAGAAGTCCGTTTTCAGAACGTCGGCGCAGTCGGTGCGGTCCACGTTCTGGCGAATCTTCGCCAGGGTCTGGGCGTCCGCCTCCTCTACGCCGGTGCAGAGCTCAGCCAGGGTCTCGTTCATGAGCCCGTCGATCCGGCGGTTGACCCGCTGGGCGTAGGGCGTCCGGGCCTGGACGGTATAGGCCCCGGTGTTGATCCGCTCCGCCAAGGCCCGCAGGGCAGGGAGCTCCAGCTTGTCTACGTCTTGGGTAAGCGCGTCCAGCTCCTCCTTCTCCCTGGCCTGATAGGCGGCGTGGAGGGCGTCCAAAGCCTTTTCCCGGTAGGGTGCGGGGTCGCTGCCGTTTTGAATGTTCCGGGCCATTTCCACCAGGACGGCGCAGTCGGCCTTCTCAATGAGCGCCTCCAGCGGGGCCAGGTCCACCACGGGATCCTGCTTTTCCGCCTCGCCCTCGTCCAGCACGTCCAGAATGTTGTCAATGGCGTTTTCCAGGGAATCGGCTGGAGCCTTGTCCTGGGCAGGCGCGGGGGCTTCTTCGGAGGCATCCGCCGCAGGCGGGCAGCCCTCCTCCGCGCCGTTTCGCGGCGCGTCCTCTCCCCTTGACAGGGGAGATTCTGCCGCCCCTGCAATCTCCGCTCCCTGCTCCTTAATCTCTGATCCCTGCTCCCGGATTTCCGAGCCCCAATCCTCGAATTCCAAAACGCGGAGGGCCGCTTCCAGCGCGGGGACGCCGGTGTTAATCAGCGCCAGCCGGAGCTGCTCCCTGCTGACCTGACGGCCATCCAGGAGGCAAACATCCTCATCGTCGGTGACGGAAAGAGCGGAAAGGCTGTTCCTGCCCGGGGCAAAGCGCTGGAAAAATTCCGCCTGGGCGGCGATTTTTCTGGGAGGCAGGTCTCGGTCCTCGGGGGGCAGGGAAAAGAGGCGGGCCGCGGAAGCGCAGACGGGCCAAAGTCGGGGCTGGGCAAAGCCCCGCTCCCGCAAGAGGGCCAGGGCGCTGTTCACCGCGTTTTGGGTGGCGCTGGGCCGGTCAGCCTTGTTCAGGGCAAAGAAAATCTCTATACCGGGCTGGGCCGCCAGCTCATCCAGCAGGGCAATTTGGGCCGGGGCATCCATCCGGGAAGCGTCCAGGACGCAGAGCCGGAGATTTTCCGGGCAGCACAGATCCGCCGACAAGGCGGCCAGCAGGGTGCGCCGTCCGGCGCCGGGAATGCCAAGGGTCAATTTCTCAATGGGAGTGAACTCTTGCATGGAAGGTACCTCCTTTTTTGAACGGAGAATTGAGCGTTGTTGAAAATGGATGTGTTTCGCAAATTGCAATTTGCGAAACTCCAATACTTCTCAATTCTCGCTTCTCAATTCTTACTTTTCATTACAGCTTTGGCTCATGTGGCGTCACGTACACCGTCCGGTAATTCTCATAGACCACCATGCCGGGCTTGGCGCCGGCGGGCTTTTTCACCTGGCGCACCGGGCAGAGGTCCACGGGGACGTTGTGGCCTTGGCGGGCCTGGGAAAACCAGGCGGCCAGCTCCGCCGCCTCGGTGACGGTCTGATCCGGCACGGGGGCGCCGGCGCAGGCGATGATGACGTGGCTGCCGTGGGCCTTCTGCACGTGGAGCCAGAGGTCGGTCTTATAAGCCATTTTCGTGGTGAGCATATCGTTCTGCCGGTTGTTTCGGCCCACCAGAATCTGAATCCCGTCAGAGGATTGAAACTGCATGGGCTTGGAGGCGGGGGCCTTCATCTGCTTCTTCCGGTCAGTCTGCCGGAGGTAGCCCCCCTCGGTGAGCTCGGCGCGGATGTCGGAAACGTCCGCCTCGGTCTCCGCCCGGTCCAGGGCCTCCAGCACGGAGGCCAGGTAGGATTCTTCCGTCCTGCCCAGTCCGATCTGCTCCGTCAGGAATTTCTCCGCGTGCTTGGCCTTGGTGTAGTCCTTGTAGTATTTGGCGGCGTTCTGCTGGGGGGAGAGGGTCACGTTCAGCGGGATTTCGATTTCCCGCATCTCCGGATCGTAGAAATCCACGGCGCTGAGCCGGGCCTGCCCCCGCTGGATCAGATGGAGGTTGGCGGTGACAATGTCCCCCAGCTGCCGCAGCCGCTCCCGGTCGTAGGTGGCCTCCAGCTCCTTTTCCTGGTTGGCCAGCTTCCGGCGAATCCGGGAAAGCTGGTTGGTCAGAGTCTTATGGATGGCCTGGGTTCTGGCCCGCATCCGCTCGTTCATGGCTCTGCCGGTGTAAAAGTCGTCCAGCAGCTCCGAGAAGCCGGGGAAGCGCTCCTGACTCATATAGCCCGCGTATTGGCGGATGGGCCGGAAGGAGAAGTCCTTCCGCTCGCCGTTCAGATACAGGCAGGTGGGGACGAAGCCCCCGGTGAGCCCGCGAAATTCCCGGTCCAGCGCAGCCGCCAGGGCGGGCCGGTCCAGGCTCGTAACGTCCGGGTCCACCCGGCCCGCGGCAAGCAGGGCCAGCTCCCGGGCAATCAGCGGGGAAATCCCCGCGTACCGGTCCATCAGCCAGCGGTCCAGGGCAGTGGGATGATTCACCGCCTCCAGGGCTGCCCGGAGGCTTTCCCCGGTCTCGTCCCGGAAGTCCAGCTTCCCCTGGGCGGGAGGCTCCCGGTAGAAGAGGCCAGGCAGAACCTGGCGCTTCTCGGACATTTCAAAGTCCACCCGGCGCAGGCAGTCGATGATCCGGCCGTCCGGGCCGGTGAGAATCAGATTGGAATTGCGGCCCATGAGCTCCAGGCAGAGGTGCTTTTCGCTGAGCTCTCCCAGCTCGTCGGCGCTTTCCACGCAGAGGTCCACGGCCCGCTCCAGGGGGAGCTGCCGCAGGGAAATCACCCGGCCGCCGGCCAGGTGCTTCCGCAGGAGCATACAGAACATGGGAGGCTGGGCGGGATTCTCCCACCGGGCGTCGGTATAGTGGAGCCGGGGGTGGTTTGGGGATGCGGAAATCAGAAGCTTCCGGTTTCCCGCAGCGGGACTCCGAAGGTGCAGCAGCACCGTGTCCCGCTCCGGCTGCTGGATCTTGTCGATCCGGGCCCCCGGCAGGGTTTCATTGAGCTCCGCCGTCAGAGCGGAGAGAAAGATTGCGTCTAATGGCATGATTTGTAGTTTCTTCTCCTTATTCTCCCTGATCCTTGATCCTTGACCCTTGATCCCTTCCAATGGCGTACAGCTCGCTGACCCGAGCCTTCTGCCCCGTCAGCCACAGCCAGCCGAAGAGGGCTTCCAGACCGGTGGCCCGGGCGTACTGGCCGGGGGTGGCGGACTTGGGAGCCGGGTGTGAGTGGGCGTTGCGGCCCCGCTTGTAGACAGCCGTTTCCTCCTGGGTCAACAGGGGCAGAACCGCCTCCACAAAGGCCGCCTGAGCCGGGGCCGTGACCCGGGCTACGGTCTGGGCATGGAGCTCATGGACCTTCCGGCGGCTCCCGGCGCAGATCAGCTCCGTCCGGGTCAGCAGCTCGAATACGGCGTCTCCCACATGGGCCAGGGCCAGTTCCGAAACGGTGGAAAGCTGCTCCGCGTTCAGGGTGGCGTTCAGATAATCCGTCATTTATGCGGGCCCTCCTCCAGGTACTTGATCCGGTAGGTGGCCCAGGCCACCCCCAGCAGAGGAAGGCCCGAGGCGTACATCACAGGCAGCAGAGAGGTGAAATAGCCCGCCAGCAGGATGAGGGTGCCCAGCAACAGCAGAATCCGGCGCAGACTGTCCAGCCGGGCAATTTTGGCCTTGAAGAGGGTCTCCACCGTCTCCCGGTGGCCCGCCAGGGTATCGTCGGGGGCCGCCGCCTCGGCGGGCTTGCGGAAGAGGATCCAGCCTTTTTCCCGGACGGCAGGCTCCCAGCCCGCCCGCTCCTGGGCAGCCAGCCAGGTGATCTCGTCGGCGCTGCCGGGCCGGTGGGCGCAGTAGCCGAAGCGGTGGACGTATGCCCCCGGCTCCTGCCGGTAGGTCTGGATCAGGCGCCCCGGCTTCACCGGCTGCCACCCGGCGGCGGACATCTCATTCAGCGCGCGCTCCAGCCCGGACAAATCGCCGGGCCGGAAATTACGAAAGGTGCGTTTCGTGGGCATGGGTTCCTCCCCCGTCCTTTACGGTTTCATTCGTACTATTATACCACATTTTTGCAAAATTGCAATTCTTCTTCTAAATAATGTGAAAACCCCCCGCAATTATCTAAAATCACAAAAAGTGTTGGCCCAAATCACAAAAAACACGAACAAAAATCACAAAAATGCCCTTGTCAGAACCGGTTTCCTGTGGTACAATGCTCTACGGAATTTGATAAAGGAGGCGTTTTTTCTATGCAAATTCTGAAGCCTGCCACGGCGGGCACCCTGGAATCCAGCGATCTGATGGTCACACTGGAGCCGGGCAACGACGGTATTGAGCTGTCTCTCACCAGCAGCGTCATGAATCAGTATGGCCGTCAGATCAAAAAGACCGTTCTGGAAACCCTGGACCGGCTG
>JAEEGJ010002155.1_pt1 | contig 131515 bp, 123 predicted proteins | sample 8958761 | NCBI WGS metagenome assembly JAEEGJ01 (sample SAMN16246546, study PRJNA631951) | gut metagenome | biome: gut microbiome; feature: rumen; material: RS-attached | host: Bos | place: Iran: Karaj | collected 2018-10
AGCTCCTTCCCAAGGTGACCTTCTGGTGGACGACCTATAAGTGGGGAAACGCCGCACAGGAAAAGGTGACCAAGTATTGCGTGTCGACCTGGCCCGAGCGTTGGGCGGGGGCCGGCGAGCCGGACGATATCAGGGATCTCAAGGCGGCGGACGACGCCGCGATCGCCTGTTGGGGCGTAGGTTGGGCCATCCCGTCTCCGAAGGACTGTGAAGAATTGGCTGAGTGCTGTGCGTGGACCTGGTACGATGATTATGAGGATACCCGCGTGAGCGGCTTCCTCGTCGAGAGGGCCGGCGCGTCCATCTTCCTCCCGGCCGGCGGCTTCCTGTATGATTTCGGCTGTCCGACCCAGGGGAACCTCCACGGCTATTATTGGACGACGAAGCTTGACTCCAATCCGACCAATGCCCGTACGTTTGAATTCTATGACGGGATCGCTGGCGGCGTGGGAAATACGGATCAGTCCCTGAGCCGCCTGAACGGCGCTCTCATCCGTCCTGTCTGGAGGGCTGGGGAATAACGGTCCGTCCATGGACCCTGCAGCGGCCGGACGCGAAACATTCGCGCCCGGCCGCTTCGCGTCTGGTGACGGGAAAATGACAATTTGTCAGAGAATGGGGTCGTGGCAAAGGTTTTGATGATAGGTTTCGCGGCCTGCCGGGAATGGCGGGCGGTCACAAAAGCAACAAGAAAAATTAAAAGACAGATATTATGGGAAAAATCATTGGAATTGACCTCGGCACCACCAACTCGTGCGTGGCCGTGATGGAAGGCAACCAGCCGACCGTGATCATCAACGACGAGGGCGCACGCACCACGCCGTCCGTCGTCGCCTTTACCGACAATGGCGAGCGCAAGGTGGGCAACCCTGCCAAGCGTCAGGCCATCACCAACCCTCACAACACCATCTTCTCCATCAAGCGTTTCATGGGCGAGACCTATGACCAGGTGGACAAGGAGATCGCCCGCGTGCCGTACAAGGTCGCCCGCGGCGAGAACAACACCCCGCGCGTCGACATCAACGGCCGCCTCTATTCCCCGCAGGAGATCTCCGCGATCATCCTCCAGAAGATGAAGAAGACGGCAGAGGATTACCTCCGCCAGGAGGTCACCGAGGCGGTCATCACCGTCCCGGCCTACTTCTCCGACTCGCAGCGCCAGGCCACCAAGGAGGCCGGCAAGATCGCGGGTTTGGACGTCAAGCGTATCATCAACGAGCCGACGGCCGCGGCCCTTGCCTACGGTCTCGACAAGAAGAATAAGAACATGAAAGTCGCGGTCTATGACCTCGGCGGCGGCACCTTCGATATTTCCATCCTGGAGCTCGGCGACGGTGTCTTCGAAGTCAAGTCCACCAACGGTGACACCCACCTGGGCGGCGACGACTTCGACCAGGCCATCATCGAGTGGCTCGCCCGCGAGTTCGCGACCGACAACGGCGGCATCGACCTGAAGAAGGACCCGATGGCCCTGCAGCGCCTCAAGGAGGCTGCCGAGAAGGCCAAGATCGAGCTCTCCAACGCTGCCAGCGCCGAGATCAACCTGCCTTACATCACCGCAGTGGACGGCATGCCGAAGCACCTGGTGAAGACCCTGACCCGTGCCAAGTTCGAGGCCCTTTGCGACGACCTCTTCCGCCGCAGCATCGAACCTTGCCGCAAGGCCCTCGAGGATGCCCACCTGCGCGCCTCCGAGATTGACGAGGTCCTCCTCGTCGGCGGTTCCACCCGTATCCCGAAGGTCCAGGAGCTCGTTAAGGAGTTTTTCGGCAAAGAGCCGAACAAGAGCGTGAACCCGGACGAGGTGGTCGCCATCGGCGCCGCCATCCAGGGCGGTGTGCTCGCCGGCGATGTCAAGGACGTCCTGCTGCTCGACGTCACCCCGCTGTCCCTCGGTATCGAGACCCTCGGCGGCGTGATGACCAAGCTCATCGAGTCTAATACCACCATCCCGGTCCACAAGGAGCAGGTCTTCTCCACGGCCGCTGACAACCAGCCTTCCGTCGAGATCCGCGTCCTCCAGGGTGAGCGCCCGATGGCCAAGGATAACAAGCAGATCGGTATCTTCCACCTCGACGGCATCGCTCCGGCCCCGCGTGGCATTCCGCAGATCGAAGTCTCCTTCGACATCGATACGAACGGTATCCTGAGCGTTTCCGCGAAGGATAAGTCCACCGGCAAGGAGCAGCACATCCGCATCGAGGCCTCCAGCGGCCTGTCCGACGCCGAAATCCAGCGCATGCGTGACGAGGCCAAGGCCAACGAGGCTGCCGACAAGGCAGAGAAGGAGCGCGCCGACAAGTTGAACAACGCCGACGCCATGGTCTTCCAGACCGAGCGCAACCTCAAGGAGTACGGCGACAAGATCCCGTCCGAGAAGCGTTCCGCCATCGAGTCTGCCTGCGCCGACCTCAAGAAGGCCGTCGATGAGAAGAACATCGAGGCGATCGACAGCGCCAACGCCGCCCTCGAGGCTGCCTGGCACGCCGCTTCCGAAGACATGGCCAAGGCCGCTCAGGGCGGTCCTCAGGCTGGACCGCAGGGCCCGCAGGGTCCTCAGGGTGGCCCTCAGGGCGGCCCGACCGGCCCGCAGCCTGACTACGGCAACACCCCGGACGAGCAGTAATCCTCCTTTCCACCCACTTTCGCTGTGAGCTGTAAGTGGGTGAAGGATAGCGATATAAAGAAATATACTCCCCCGAAAACCGGGGGAGTATATTTCTTTATCATGCTAATAGTTAACTAGATACAGCTCACAAGCAAATCGGGAGCCGGTATGCCTTATTTGATGATGCGGTAGTAGTCCTCTTTACGGGGTTTGACGGTCGGAGGGAAGGTGGCGGGGTAGCCCAGGGCGAGGGCACCGATGCCGACCAGGCCGTCAGGCAGCCCGAGCTCGCGCATCAGGGCCTTTCCTTCGGGGGTGGCGAACATCTCCCGCTCGCGGTTGATCCAGCAGGAACCCAGGCCGACGGCGTGCGCCGCCAGCATCATGTTGCCCAGTACCAGTGAACCGTCAGGTGTGGAGTTTGCCCACTCGGCGGGGTCGCTGCCGAACACCAGCACGATGGTCGGTGCGCCGTAGAAAGGATGCTCGCGGCCCCAGACCGCGGCGTTCATCGCGTCGATGCGCGCCACCAGTTCCGGGCGCTGCACGGCCACGATCCAGGGATTCTGGCGGCCCATGCCGGTCGGGGCCCAGGTGCCGGCTTCGAGCACGGCCTGCAATTCTTCGTCGGTGATCTGTTCCGGTTTGTAGCGCCGGATGCTTCTGCGCTCGCGGAGCGCTTTGAGTACTTCGTTGTCCATACGGCAAAGATAATAAATATTAGGCCCATTTGCGTATAACAGAAATGTTTTATACATTTGCAGCATGGACAGTATCTTTCAGTACAACAAGTACGTCATCGGAAAGCAGTTCCTGGGCCGCGGTGTCGAGGTGCGCGCTTTCGCCAACCTGCTCTCGCAGGGAGAGAATATCGTCATCTACGAGCCGCCGAAAACCGGCCGTAAATCGCTCGTGCAGCAAGGATTGTACACGATGAAGTCCTCTGGCGCCCAGTTCGTGGCCGCGCAGCTGAGCCTGCTGGACATCCGGACGCAGTCCGCGTTCGCGCTCCGGCTCGCCGGCAGCGTGCTGAACACCCTCGGCAACAACCCCGCCGAGCTGTGCAGTGCCGCGAAGGAACTGCTCGCTGACACGCATTTCATCTTCGATGAGAATCGCTTCGCCGCCTCTGGCGAACCGCTTTCCCTCAGCGGAGAGCTGAACCGGGCGGACCTGATGGCCGCCTTCCTGCTGCCGTATCGCGTAGGTAAGAGCGCGGGCGTGAAACGTATCGTCGTGATCGATGAGTTCCAGAACGTCATGCAGACCGAGGACGGCGACCGTCTCTGTCAGCTGCTGGAAGAAGTCTTCAAAACCCTGCCGGCGGAGCTCGCCGACGGCGCCTCGTACATCTTCATGGGCTCGCAGGTCAACGCGATGCACGAGATCTTCGGGGTCAAGCGCTGGTTCTGGCGCCAGGCCGAGCGCCTGCGCATCCCGGCCATCGAGACGCGCGACATTATCGACCACGTCGTGAAGGGCTTCCTCGCCACGGGCAAGGTCATCGACCGCGACCTGCTGCTGGGCGTCTGCCGCCTCTTCCGCAACAATATCTGGTATATCAACCACTTCTGCGCGATCTGCGACTCCCTCTCGCGCGGATATATCATGGAGCAGATCCTGAAGGAGGCGCTGGGTAGCCTGGTCGCCATCCATGAGCCTTCCTTCGTGGCCATCATGAACGACCTGACCACCTTCCAGGTGAGCCTGCTGCGTGCCATCCTGGACGGCCACACCCGCTTCAGCAGCGCCGAGGTCATCCGCCAGTACAGTCTGAACTCCTCCGCCAATGTGCGGCGCCTCAAGGACGCCCTCTGCAAGAAGGAGATCGTGACCTTCGACGAAGACGAGACCCCCATCGTGCTCGATCCGCTCTTCGAGTACTGGGTTCGCAAGGAATACTTCAATATGCCCGTAGCATGAAAAAGAGAATAGCCGTACTGACCGGTGCCGGCGTCAGCGCCGAGAGCGGTCTGGGAACCTACCGCGACAACGGCGGGCTCTGGGATAATTACGATCCGATGGTCGTCGCTTCCGCGGAAGGCTGGGCCCGCAATCCGGGCCTGGTGCTGGATTTCTATAACATGCAGCGCGAGAAGCTGCGCGAAGTCGAGCCCAACGAGGCGCACCGTCTGATCGCATCGCTGGAGAAGGACTACGCCGTGGACGTGATCACGCAGAACGTGGACAATCTCCACGAGCGCGCGGGCTCCACGCATGTCGTGCACCTGCACGGCGAGGTCACCAAGGTCCGCCCGGAGAACACCTGCAACGACGAGGACGGATTCTCCGAGAAATACGTCATCGACGTCGGCTACGACGCCGTCCGGCTCGGCGACAAGGCGCCTGGCGGCGCGCAGTACCGTCCGCACATCGTCTTTTTCGGCGAAGCCGTGCCCAAGATCGAACGTGCGGTGGAGCTCGTGGCGGCCGCCGACATCGTCCTGATCGTCGGCACCTCCCTGCAGGTCTATCCCGCCGCGGGGTTGTACCGCTACGCCCGCGCGGAGGCGCCGATCTACCTGATCGACCCCGCCGACGTGACGCTCTACGACAAGCGCGTGCACCACATTAAGGCGGTGGCAACCAAAGGAATGCAAGAATTTGTTGGAATGTTAAAATAAATTGCTAACTTTGCACCCCATTTTAGAAAAAGGAGGTGTAAAAGCAATGATCATCGTTCCCGTAAAAGAAGGCGAAAACATCGAGCGCGCATTGAAGAAATTCAAGCGGAAGTTCGAGAAGACCGGTGCCGTCCGTGAGATGCGCGCCCGCAAGAACTTCCAGAAGCCGTCGGAGGTCCGCCGCATTGCGAAGCAGAAGGCTATCTACGTCCAGCATCTGCGTCTGGAGGAGGAGTAATCCTGCCACCTTTATATATTTTGAAATATTTGATGACCGCTAAGCCAGGTATCAAGAGCTGCCCCGCGGCAGACGCTTACGGCCGAAACTTTTAATAAAGTTTTATTTATGTACGCAATCGTAGACATTGCAGGCCAGCAGTTTAAAGTGGAAGCTGGCAACGAGATCTTTGTGCAGCGGCTCGCCGATGCCAAAGGTGCTGATGTGGAGTTCTCCAAGGTCCTTCTCGTCGCTGATGGCGCGAAGGTGAAAGTGGGTGCTCCGTACGTGAAGGACGCTGTGGTCAAGGCCACGGTCCTCGAGGATGACGCCAAGGCCGACAAGGTGCTGGTCTTCAAGAAGATCCGCCGCAAGGGCTTCCAGAAGTGCAACGGTCACCGTCAGAAACTGTCCAAGATTAAGATCAACGAAATCGCTTAAGAGTTATGGCACACAAAAAAGGTCAATCCAGTTCTAAGAACGGTCGTGAGTCGCAGAGCAAGCGCCTGGGTCTCAAGAAATTCGGCGGCGAAGTCGTGAAAGCCGGCAATATCATCGTCCGCCAGCGCGGCACGGTCCACAATCCGGACCGCAACGTCGGAATGGGTAAGGATCACACCCTGTACGCCCTCATCGACGGCACGGTGAAGTTCACCCGCAAGCGCGAGAACAAATCCTACGTGTCGGTGGTCCCGTTCGAGAACTAATCCGGGACTGAAGTCGAACCAAAGGACCTGCATTCCGGAATGAGTGTGGGTCCTTTCTTTTTAAGAACAAGCATATGTTGACGCTCAAGATGCTTCGCGATGACCCGAAAGCCGTCATCGAGAAATTGAAAATCAAGAATTTCGACGCACAGCCCATCGTGGACAAGGTGCTGGAGCTCGACGCTCGCCGCCGCAGCCTCCAGACGGAGAGCGACGCGCTGCTTGCGCAGCAGAAGCAAAAGGCTGCCGAGATCGGCAACCTGATGAAACAGGGACTCCGCGACGCTGCCGAGGCCGCCAAGGCCGAGGTCGCCGAGCTGAAGGCCCGCTCCGCCGAACTCCTCGCCAAGATGGACGAGGCGGCATCCGAGCTGGACAGCCAGCTCGTCCTGATGCCCAACACCCCCTGCGCCCTGGTCAAGCCGGGCAAGGGAGCCGAGGACAACGAGGTCGTGAAGATGGGCGGCCCCGAGGTGAACCTGCCCGAAGGTGCCCTGCCGCACTGGGAGCTCGCCAAGAAATACGACATCATTGACTTTGACCTGGGCGTCAAGATCACCGGCGCCGGCTTCCCGGTCTATAAGGGCAAGGGAGCCAAGCTGCAGCGCGCCCTGATCAACTTCTTCCTCGACCAGAACACCGCGGCCGGCTACAAGGAGGTCGAACCTCCCGTGATGGTCAACCGCGACTCCGGCTTCGGCACCGGTCAGCTCCCCGACAAGGAGGGCCAGATGTATCACGCCGAGGTCGATGATTTCTATATGGTCCCGACGGCCGAAGTGCCTGTGACCAACATCTTCCGCGACGTCATCCTTTCGGAGAATGAGATCCCGCAGCGCCTGACGGCCTACACGCCGTGCTTCCGCCGCGAGGCCGGCTCCTACGGCAAGGACGTCCGCGGCCTGAACCGCCTGCACCAGTTCGACAAAGTCGAGATCGTGCGCGTGGAGAAGCCTGAGAACTCCTATGCCGCCCTCGACGACATGGTCGCGCACGTGGAGTCCCTCGTGAACAAGCTCGGCCTCAAATACCGCATCCTGCGGCTTTGCGGCGGCGATATGAGCTTCACCTCCGCCATCACCTACGACTTCGAGCTGTGGTCCGCGGCCCAGGGTCGCTGGCTGGAGATCTCCTCTGTCTCGAACTTCGAGACCTACCAGGCCAACCGCCTGCATCTGCGCTACCGCGACGCTGAGGGCAAGACCCAGCTCGCGCACACGCTCAACGGCAGCTCCCTGGCGCTTCCGCGCGTCGTGGCTGCCCTCCTTGAGGACAACCAGACCCCGGACGGCATCGTGATCCCGGAGATCCTCCGTCCCTACACTGGTTTTGCGCGAATTGATTAGGTTGCCTGGCGAGGCCGGTCCGCTTTAGCGGATATCCGGCCATCCCCCTTGAGGGGGCGCAGGGGGTGATGACCCAATCGATGCCCACTGCCGGTGGTGAATAGAGATAGTTGATTAGAAGGATAATGACAGCGAAGCAGAAAGAACGCCTGATTTTGGGCATCGACCCCGGAACCAACATTTTGGGTTTCGGGGTCGTGCGCGTAGATGCCGCCGGCAAGCCCTCCTTCGTGGACATGGGCGTGGTGGACCTGCGCAAGATCGATTCTCCCTACGATAAACTGGAGGTCATCCACGAGAAGGTGGGGGCCCTCTGCGACCTCCATCACCCCGACGACCTCGCGATCGAGTCGCCCTTCTACGCCAAGAACGCCCAGGTTCCCTTCAAACTGGGCCGTGCGCAGGGCGCTGCGATGATCGCCGGCCTGAAGCGCGGGGCGAAAATCTATGAGTATGCCCCCAGTAAAGCCAAGATGGCGATCTGCGGCAACGGAGCTGCCTCGAAAGAGCAGGTTTCTTTGATTGTGCAGCGTACGCTTGGCATTAAAATTGCAAACAAATACCTTGATGCGACAGATGCACTTGCTCTCGCGATGTGCCACTTCTACCAGTTGTCCAGTCCGCTTACTGGTGCACAGGGCAACAATACATGGGAGAAATTTGTTGCATCCAATCCGGAGCGTATAAAAAAGTGATTGAATGAAAAAAGCGAGAATTTTCCTGATGGTGGGGCTTATGCTGCTGAACTTCAGCGCCTTCGCCCAGAACCAGAACGCCGTGACGGGTACCCTGATCGACGAAACTACCGGCGAAGCCCTCGGCTTCGCGACAATCTCTCTCACGCGTGACGGCCAGTCCAAACCGGCCAAGTACACCCTTTCTGACGACAAGGGCGCTTTCTCTATGACCTCCGTGCGCAACGGCACCTATGCCGTCGTCGCCGAGTTGATGGGATACCAGCCCTATTCCGCGCAGATCAAGATCGAGAACAACAACTCCATCGACCTCGGCAAGATCAAGATGAAGGTCGATCGCGAGCAGCTCGAGGCGGCGGAAGTCTCCGCGATCGGTAACCCGGTCATCGTCAAGAAGGATACGATCGAGTACAACGCGGGCTCCTTCCTTTCGACCGAGAACGACAACCTCGTGGACCTGCTCAAGAAGATGCCGGGCATCGAGGTCGCCGACAACGGTACGATCAGCGTTAACGGCCAGTCCGTCAACAAGATCACCGTGCAGGGCAAGACCTTCTTCCTGGACGACCCGCAGGTTGCCTCGCAGAACATCCCCGCCAAGCTCGTGAAGAAACTGAAGGTCATCCGCAAGAAGTCCGAGCAGGCCGAATTCACCGGCATCGATGACGGTAATGAAGAGACCGTGATCGACCTCTCCCTGACGGAAGGTTCCAACCTGAACGGTATCGTCGGTCGTGTGACCGCCGGTGTCGGTCATGACCTCCCGAGCGAGCAGAACCCGCTGAACGACTGGCGCTTCTCCGGCAATGCCTTCCTCGGTAATTTCTCCGGCAAGACCCAGATATCCCTCATCCTCAACGCCAACAATGCCAATGTCCAGGGTGCCACGAACTTCTCCGGCAACATGATGGGCAACATGATGGGCGGCGGCATGGGCGGCATGATGGGCGGCGGTGGTATCAACACCTCCTACATGGCCGGTCTCAATGCCGCGGCTGACTTCTTTGACGGTCGGATGGAAATCGGTGGCAACTATAACTTCAACAAGAACAACAGCCTCTCCGAGCAGACCTCCTCGACCATCAACTACCTCTCCGGTATGAACCAGAAGGTGGACAGCCACAGCGAAAACGCGAACAACTCTGACGGCCACAACTTCGGTCTCCGTCTGGAGCACAAGTTCTCTGAGAATACGTCTATCGTCTTCGAGCCGCGCGTGCGCTTCGGTACGGGCAACTACTCGCAGAAGAGTGAGAGCACGACCTACCAGGATCGCACCCTCAACGGAGATTACAGTAAGGTCAACTCCGCAACGACCGATAACACCGGCGACAACAAGAACATCAGCACCAGCGGCTTCCTGCTCTTCCGCCAGCGTCTGGGTCTTCCGGGTCGTACCCTCACGGTGAACACCAACTTCAACCTGTCCGACAACAAGATGGACGCGTTGAACTCCAACACCACGAAATACTACGGCATGGCCCTGGACGACAAGAATGTCTTCCAGAACGCGAAGCAGGACCAGCAGAGCTACTCCGTCAGCACACGTGCCACGTACACCGAGCCGCTCGGTAACTACTTCTACGTCGAGGCGAACTACTCCTTCAACTGGAGCAAGTCCCTCTCCGAGAAGAATACCTACGATCTGCTGCAGGGCGGTGTGCTGGATCCCCAGTACTCCAACCAGATCACGAACCTGAACCGTCGCCACGAGATCGGCGCCAATCTCCTCTACCAGGATGACCGGATGCATCTCCAGGCCGGTTTCACCGCGATGCCGCAGTACACCTACAACGGTACTACCGTCTATGACGCTACCTCGCACAGCAATCATCTGCAGGAGTACGAGGACAACCGCTGGAACTTCTCCCCGACGGTGATGATGATGTTCGACCTGAGCGAAGACGCGAACCTGCGCTTCTTCTACCGCGGTCAGTCCAGCCAGCCGTCCACCCAGCAGTTGATGCCGGTGCCGGACAACACCAACCCGCTGCGCGTCACCTTCGGTAACCCGACGCTGACTCCGTACTTTACCCACAACATCAACGGTGAGTACCGCTACAGCAACCGCGCGAACTTCTCGTCCTTCAACATCCGCTTCAACGGCGGTTTCACGCAGAACCAGATTTCCAACGTGGTTATCACGGGCAATAACGGCGGTCAGTACACGATCCCGTTCAACTCTCCGACCACCGGTAACGCCGGCGTGAACTTCTTCAACAACTTCCCGATCGACAAGAAGGGCATGTTCTCCATCAATAACAACACGGGCCTCAACTGGCGTCAGTCCTTCGCTTACGAAGGTGTTGGCGTCGATATGAGCAAGTACACCACGGATGGCTTCTATGCCTTCATGAACTGGTTCATCGACCAGTTCAACGATCCGGCCTACTACCAGGCCCACATCGTGGAGAACTACACTGACAACCTCAGCCTGAACGAGCGTCTGCGCGTCACCTACCGTGGCGTGACGTTCCAGGCCTCCCTCGGTGCCAGCACCAACATGAACCAGACCTGGTACTCCCAGAAGGGCGATGCCGTGGCGCAGTCCACCAAGGCTTCCCGCAACAGCCAGACCTGGAGCAATGCAGCTACCGCCGAGTTCACGTGGAACTGGCTGCTGACCGGCATCTCCGTGACGGCCAACGCCAACTACCGCTGGTACAACGGCTACACCACCCCGGTGGATCCGCAGTGCATCATCAATATGACCCTGGCCAAGTCCTTCGGTCCCGTCAACGTCTCGGTCTATGTGGCTGACCTCCTCGGCCAGTCCCGTGCCCTCCGCGTCACGGACCAGGCTTCGCAGCACGTCGAGTCCGTCAGCAACACGCTGGGTCGCTACTTCATCGTCTCCCTGTCCTACAACTTCGGCACCGTCGGCGGTCGCCGGGGCGGCGGCATGCGCGGTGGTATGCGTGGCGGCATGGGCGGCGGAATGCCCATGGGTGGCGGTATGCCCCCGATGAGATAGTCGCTAACTCGCTGATGATAATCGAAAAGCAGTCTGCATCCCGCAGGCTGCTTTTTGTTTCCGTCATTCCGGGCTTGACCTTCTTCGTCATTCCGGGCTTGACCCGGAATCTCTATTTTTTACTATCTTTGTAAGTTATATGATCCTGTCGATCTTCAAAGCCCTGCTGGTCGGCGTCATCGCCGCCATTCCCATCGGTCCCATCCTCGTGATGGTGATCCAGCGCACGACGTGCTACGGCCGCCGCTGCGGCTGGATGGTGGGCCTGGGCGCAGCCACCGTGGACATGCTCTACGCCGCCATCGGTCTGATGGCCGTGCAGATGCTGGAGGATTTCATCGAGGGGAACGCCCGCTGGATCATGCTCATCGGCGGCCTGGTGGTCGGCCTGATCGGTGTCGGGATGCTCCGCCGCCGCGTGGCCGTGAGCCGGGAAGACGGCGGCGGTCGGATGAACCCCTGGACCTGCTACTGGCAGGGTGTCGGCACGACGCTCTCCAACCCGCTGGCCATCGGTGTGATGATGGCCCTGATGGCGCTGTTCCACCTCGGCTCGGCCGGTGTGCTCTATGCCCCCTGTGTGGGGCTGGGGGAGTGCATCTACTGGTGCGTGGTCACCTGGGTGCTGGCCCGCTACCTGCGCCTGGATATGAAGGCGCTCCGGATGATGAACATCATCGCCGGCGCCGTCGTGTGTGTCTTTGCCCTGATCCTGGTGGTTCGTGGCACAATGATGATAATAGGAAGCTAAAGATATGGATATCAAGAAAATTTGGGGCAACTGGATTGTCCGGAATGTCATCCTGGCCGTGGCCGCCGTGCTGGTGCTCGTCACGGTGGTGAGCATCTTTCTGAGCCTCGGTACCCAGCATGGTCGGGAGATCGAGGTCCCTGACTTCACGAATATGACCTGGTCCGAGGCCCGCAAGGCCGCCTCCGACCGCGGGGTGCGGGTCGTCCTGGCCGACTCCGTCTATGTCAAGCGCCTCAAACCGGGCGTTGTCTATCTGCAGACGCCCGAGGCCGGCGCGCACGTCAAGCGCGGCCGCCGCATCCGCCTGACCACCAACACCTTGGTCCCCAAGGAGGTGGAAATGCCCTCCCTGGTGGGCTACTCGATGCGCCAGGCCAAGGCCGAGCTCGCCCGTAACGGCCTCACGCTCGGCCGCCTGATCTATGTCCGCGACATCGCCACCAACAGCGTACTTCGCCAGCAGCGCGGCGGCGTGGACATCAAGCCAGGCACCGTCCTTGCGAGCGGCACCACGATCCATCTTGTCCTGGGCCTGAACCCCAACGACAACATGACCTACGTCCCGAAGCTCGTCGGCAAGCAGTATCTGCCCGCCGTGGACCAGATCCTCGAGAGCTCCCTCAACGTGGGCAAGCTCCGTTTCGACGAAACCGTCAAGACCTACGCCGACTCTGTCAGCGCCTTCGTGTACCAGCAGCGCCCGGCCGCATCCGAGAAGATGCGCATGGGCACCGAGGTTACGCTTTCCCTGACGACCGATCCTGAGAAACTCCCCGTCGCTGCGAAGAAATGACGCCGCAGGAACCGCAGGAAATGTTCGAGCACTTCCGCCTGGAAGTGGATCCGGGGCAGGCGCCCGTGCGGATTGACAAATACATGTCCACCCACCTCGAGGACACGTCCCGCAACCGCATCCAGCAGGCCTTCAAGGAAGGCTACGTGCGGGTGGGGGAGACCCCTGTCAAGGCCAACTACATCGTCCGGCCCGGCGACGTGATCCGTTTCGTGATGCCCTACCGGCGTCGCGGACTGGAGATCCTTCCGCAGGAGATTCCTCTGAATATCGTCTATGAAGATGACGACGTGCTCGTCGTCAACAAGCCTGCCGGCATGGTGGTCCATCCCGGCCACGGCCACTACGAAGGCACGCTCATCAACGCCCTGGCGCACCACCTGGGCCTGAGCCAGGATGCCGACGCGCTCGACGAGCGCATGGGCATCCTCGTGCACCGCATCGACAAGGACACGAGCGGCCTGCTGGCCGTGGCGAAGAACGACGAGTCGCAGCTCAAGCTCGCCAAGCAGTTCTTCGACCACAGTATCGAGCGCCGCTACAACGCCATCGTCTGGGGCGACATGCCCGAGGACGAGGGTACGGTGGAGAGTTTCATCGGTCGTGACCCTTCCGATCGCCTGCGTTTCCGCTCCGTTGCCGACGAGGACCACGGCAAGCGCGCCGTCACGCACTGGAAAGTGCTGGAGCGCTTCGGCTTCGTGACCCTGGTCGAGTGCAAGCTGGAGACGGGCCGCACGCACCAGATCCGCGTCCACATGTCCCAGTTGGGACATCCTATCTTCAACGACGAGCGCTACGGCGGCGCGGAGATCCGCAAGGGAACCATCTACGCCAAGTACCGCCAGTTCATCCAGAACTGCTTCGCGCTCTGCCCCCGGCAGGCGCTCCACGCCCGCACGCTGGGCTTCACGCATCCGCGCACCGGCGACTGGCTGCAATTCGATTCCGACCTTCCGGAGGATATGACCGCCCTCCTGGACAAATGGCGCAAATACTGCGGTCAGATGCCTGAAGAATGAGAAAACCGCAAGCCCTTCTCTGGCTGCTCTCGGCGCTGTCCGCGCTTCTGCTGAGCCTGCCGTGGCTGGTGCCGCACACCGGCGCGCTGGCGCTGGTCGCTTTCGTGCCGCTGCTCATCGCCGACGCCGTGGCGGATCAGCTCCGCCCGCGCGCCCGCTGGATCTGGCCTGCCTTTACCTTCGTGGCCTGGAACGCCGCCACGACCTTCTGGGTGTGCAATGCCACGCTGGGCGGGGGCCTGTTCGCCATCTTCGGCAACGCCGCTCAGATGCTCGCGGTCTGGCTCCTCTTCCGCCTCTCGAAGCGGAAAATGGGCGGTGCGCTGCCCTACATCTTCCTCGCGGCCATGTGGATCGCCTGGGAGCGGCGCTACTTTGCCGTGGACATCTCCTGGCCCTGGCTCACGCTCGGCAGCGCTTTCGCGTGCAGCACACGCACGGTCCAGTGGTACGAGTACACCGGCACGCTCGGCGGCTCGCTCTGGGTCTGGGCCGCGAACCTGGGCATCTACGGCCTGATCGTTGCCGTCTCCGACGGCCTCTGGCTGCGCTGGAGGGGCCTTGCCCGCACCTGCGCCGCGCTCGGCATCACGCTCGTTATCGCCGGTCCGGTGGTGGCTTCCAAACTGATTTGGGAAGGCTACGAGGAGCGTTCCGCCGCATCGGTGGACGTGGTCATTGGCCAGCCCAACTTCGACCCTTACCAGAAATTCCAGTCCCTCTCGCAGGCCCGGCAGACCGACATCCTGCTCTCGCAGTTCGACAGCGTGCTTGCGCACCGCTCCGAGAAGCCCGTACTGCTGCTCGCCCCCGAGACCTTCACCGGCGACGTCATCTTGAACGAGCCGGACCGTTCCGCCACCCTGCAGCGCATCCGCGCCTTCCTCGCGGAGCACCCCGGCGCGGAAATGCTCCTCGGTGCCAGTACCTACGAGATTTTCGATACGCACGCCTCGCCCAGTCTGCTCGCCCGCCCGTACGGCGAAGGCTGGATCGTCTCGCACAACAGTGCGCTCATGGCCCGGCCGGAAGGCCCGGTCGAGGTCTATCACAAGAGCAAGCTGGTGGTCGGCACGGAGCTGACGCCTTACCCCAAGATCTTCGTCCCGCTGGACAACTGGCTCTCCGCCAAGATGGGCGTGGGCGGCCTGATGGGCCGCTGCGTGGGGCAGGACAGCGTGTCGCTGCTGCACTTTGGGCCGCAGCGTGTGCCGCTTGGCTGCGCCGTCTGCTATGAGTCTGTCTATGGGGAATACTGCGCGGAATACGTCCGTGCCGGCGCCCAGGCCCTGGCCGTCATCACCAACGACGCCTGGTGGGGCAATACTCCCGGCTATCGCCAGCACCTCAGCTACGCTGCGCTGCGCGCCATCGAACTGCGTCGCGACATCGCCCGCTGCGGCAACACCGGCATCTCCGCCTTCATCGACCAGCGCGGCGAGATCCTCGAGACCTCCGACTGGTGGATGCGCGAGACCCTTTCCGGCTCGGTCAACCTGTCGTCCGAGCAGACGCTCTTTGTCCGGCACGGCGACATCGTCGGCCGCGTCTGTACGCTGATTTTCCTGATTTTAGCTGCTTTCCTGTTCGTCCGGCTCTTCGTGCCCGCGAAGCAATCTTAGAACAGGCTTGCCTCCCTCGCGGGCGGACGAAAATTTTTTTTCGTGCGGTTGCTCGATAAACCAATTTCCGCTCCGCCCCTCACCGGGCCCTTTCCCGCCCGCTGGTTGCCCGCTCTGCCCTTCGTCGGTCCCTTTCTCTGCCGGTTGGGGGCGGGAAGGGTCCTGCCAGGGGCGCCGGAGGGGTGTTTTGCCCCTGGCGTATTTCTTTAGAACAACTTCGGATGGCTCTCCTCAAGCCCTTCCAGGACGCGTTCCATCACGGCCTGACGGATCAGCGCCGAGCGCGAGCCGACCTTGAAACGCTTGCAATACGTGTCGATGGCCGCGAGCTCCTGTGCGTTGAACAGCACGGACTTGCGGTGGATGCGGCGTAGCGAGGCGCGCTGCTTGTCGAGGTAGGCGGGATCGACGCCGGCGAATTTCTTGCTACTCTTCTTTTTCCTGGCCATAGAGCATATTGATGTATTGGATGATTTCCTGCAGGCTGTCCATCTCCAGGCGCCGCCCGAGGATCTCTCCTTCCCAGACAACAAAGATCTTGGGCGTGGAGAAGACGCCGTAGTCGAGCAGCAGGGTGGTCTCCGACTTCGGATCCCAGAGGTGGATCATCTTTACGTTCTTATTCTTCGTTTTCAACGACTTGCGGAAGGCCTTGAAGGCCCGCTTGTCCGCATCCACGTCGATGGCGTAGAAGTTCATCGGGAACTGCACCTGCTCGAGCACGGAGGGCAGCGCGATTGCCTCCAGGCGGCATTTCGAGCACTCCGGCGAGTAGAACATCAGCACGCAGGCGCGGTCGTCCGCGGGGATGGTGCGGCGCCCGCCGCAGGGCGTGCGCAGGGTCAGCTGCGGCGCCGGCATACCGATCAGGGTGTTGCGGTGCTCGAGCGAGAAGCGCTCCGCTTCGAAGAGTTCGAACTCGCTGCGCGGCTGGACCTTGCCTGTGGCGATCCACTCGTCGTAGAGGTGGACGGCCACGGCTTCCTCGCCCATCACGCGGCTGAAGCGGTAGTGGTCGAAGACTGCGAGCGCCACGTGCTGGCGCATCAGCGAGTCGGTGCAGGAGGCGATCAGGCCGTCGAATTCGGCATTCTTCGTATCGATGTCGTCATAGAGCAGCGCGCCGTAGAACTGCGTCAGCAAACTGTCCAGCGGGGCATAGCGGGCCGCCTCCAGCGAGTCGGCGGGCGCTTGCGCACGGACCGTCAGGCCGCAGCAGAGCAGGGCGAGCAGCAGGACGAATTTTCTCATAAGACCTCGGGCAGGACGACCCCTTCGGGCAGGAACTGGCTGGTGTCGCCGTGGTGGCGAAGCAGGTCGCGCACGGCGGAAGAGGAGATGTGGGCAAACTCCTGCGCCGTCGGGATGATGATGGTCTCGATCTCGGGGGCGAGGCGGCGGTTGGCGTCCGCAATGGCCTTCTCGTTGTCGAAGTCCATCATGTTTCGGATACCCCGCACGATGTGGCGGATACCCAGCTGGCGGCAGATGTCGATGGTCAGGCAATCATACGAGATGATGCGCACGCGGTCGCCCAGCGGGGCCGTAGCCTGCCGGATGATGTCGATCTTCTGCTCGTTGGTGAAGAAGTCGCGCTTGTCCTGGTTGATGCCGACGGCAACGACGACCTCGTCGAACATCGTCAGCGCACGGCCGAGGATATTGAGATGGCCCGCGGTGAACGGGTCGAAAGATCCCGGAAAGAGAGCTATTGTATTCATAACAAACAAATATAGGCAAAAATTGCGTATATTTGGAGTATGACCGTAAAAATCGAACCCTCCTGGCGCGAAGCGCTCCAGAGCGAATTTGACCAGCCTTATTTCGCTGCCCTGGCGCAGCAGCTGCATGCGGAGAAGGCGGCAGGGTGTACCATTTTCCCGCCGGGCGGGCAGATTTTCCGGGCTTTCGACCTCTGCCCGCTGGACCAGACCAAGGTCGTGATCCTGGGGCAGGACCCCTACCACGGCTACGGCCAGGCGATGGGCCTGTGCTTCAGCGTGCCGCAGGGGGTGCCGGCGCCGCCTTCGCTCAAGAATATCTTCAAGGAGATCGAAACTGACCTCGGCGTGCAGATGTCCGGCAGCCCGGACCTGACGCCCTGGGCACGGCAGGGTGTGCTGCTGCTCAACGCGGTGCTGACCGTCCGGGCGGGCGAGCCCACCTCGCACGGCGGCATCGGCTGGCAGACCTTCACCGACGCGGTCATCCGCACCGTTTCCGAGCGGCGCGACGGGGTTGTTTTCCTGCTCTGGGGAAACTACGCGCGGGGAAAGGCGCCGCTGATCGATGCGTCCCGCCACCTCGTGCTCGAGGCGGCACATCCTTCTCCCCTCGCGCGCGGCGCCTTCTTCGGCTGCCGGCACTTCTCAAAGTGCAATGCTTATTTGACTGCCCACGGTCAGGCCGCGATCGACTGGAAGCTCTAAACGGGGATTCTGCAGGGGCGCTGGGGCCCCTCTCTGCCCCTGGTAACCCGGAAAAACAGTTGCCAGGGGCGAAAACATATCGTTTTGCCCCTGGCAATAAAGGTTTGGTGACTCCGCCCGACTAGAAGATGAAGTCGATGACGTCCTGGATGGTCTTGACGTAGTGGAACTCCAGGCCGCGGATGTAGATCTCCTTGATGTCCTCGATATCCTTGCGGTTGTCCTCCGAGATCACGATCGTGTGCACACCGGCGCGCTTGGCCGCCAGGATCTTCTCCTTGATGCCGCCCACCGGCAGCACGCGGCCGCGCAGGGTCATTTCGCCCGTCATCGCGATGCCGTGCTTGATCGGCTCGCCGCGCAGCGCGGACACCATCGAGCTCACCATCGTGATACCGGCCGAAGGGCCGTCCTTCGGAGTCGCCCCCTCAGGCACGTGCACGTGCAGGTCCTTCTCGCCGAAGGTCTTCGCGTCCATCTTCGCCATCTCCGGATGGGCCTTGATGTACTGGTAGGCGATGGTCGCCGACTCCTTCATCACGTCGCCCAGGTTGCCGGTCATGGTCATGACGCCCTTGCCGCCGGACACGGAGCTCTCCACGAAGAGGATCTCGCCGCCCATCTGGGTCCAGGCGAGGCCCGTGACCACGCCGGGGGCTTCATTGCCCTTCTGCAGGTCGTGGAAGTTGGTCGGCAGGCCGAGGTATTCCTTCAGGTGCTCCTTCTTGATGACGGCAGGATACTCCTGCTCCATCGCGATCTTCTTCGCCGTCACGCGGGCGATCTTTGCGATCTGCTTCTCCAGGCCGCGCACGCCCGACTCGTGGGTGTACTCATCGATGATGGCGGCGAGGGCCGACTTGTCGATCTTGAGCGCGTCCTTCTTGATGCCGTGCTCCTCCAACTGCTTGGGCACGAGGAACTTCTTGGCGATCTCCATCTTCTCTTCGGCCAGGTAGCCCGTCACGTTGATGAGCTCCATACGGTCCAGCAGGGCTGACTGGATGGGGGCGGTGCTGTTGGCCGTGGTGATGAAGAGGACGTTGCTCAGGTCGTAGTCCTGATCCAGGTAATTATCGTGGAAGGTGGCGTTCTGCTCGGGGTCGAGCGCCTCCAGCAGTGCGGAGGACGGGTCGCCCTTGAAGTCGGCCGCCAGCTTGTCTACCTCGTCCAGCACGATCACCGGGTTGGAGGTGCCGGCCCGGGCGATGCCGTTCAGGATGCGGCCCGGGAGGGCTCCCACGTAGGTTTTGCGGTGGCCGCGCAGCTCGGCTTCGTCGTGCATGCCGCCCAGGGCGATGCGCACGTACTTACGGCCGAGGGCCTTGGCGATGGATTTGCCCAGCGAAGTCTTGCCCACGCCCGGAGGGCCGTAGAGGCAGAGGATCGGGGACTTCATATTTCCCTTCAGCTTGAGCACCGCGAGGTACTCGATGATGCGGTCCTTGACCGTGTCCAGCCCGTAGTGGTCTCCGTCGAGCACCTTCTGGGCGTGCTTGAGGTCCAGGTTGTCCTGGCTCATCTCGCCCCAGGGGAGGTCGAGCATGAACTCCAGGTAGTTGTACTGGACGCTGTAGTCCGGCGAGGACGGATTGTATTTCTCGAGCTTGGCGAGCTCCTTGTTGAACGCCTCGCCAATTTCCTTGGGCCATTTCTTCTTGGCCGCGCGCTCGCGGAACTTGTCGAATTCCTCGGCGTCGTCCATACCCAGCTCCTCCTGGATGGTGCGCAGCTGGTTGTTGAGGTAGTACTCGCGCTGCTGCTGGTCGATCTCGCTCTTGACTTTCTGGTTGATCTCCTGCTTGATCTTCATCAGCTCCACCTGGGAGTCCAGCACGGAGAGCAGCTTGAGGGCGCGCAGACGCACGTCGTCGTACTCCAGCAGCTGGATCTTCGAATCGAAGTTCTCCACCTCGATGGTCGTGGCGATGAAGTTTACGAGGAACTTGAAATCATCGATCGCCTTCAGGGCGCCGATGGTCTCGCGCGTGCCGATATTGCTCGCACGGAGCAGGTTGATCGATTTCTCTTTCAGGGATTCGGCGATCGCCTTGATGTCGGTGCTGTGCTGATCTTCCGTCAGAATGTCGGGGAGATAGTGCACGCGGGCGGTGATATAAGGCTCGTAGCCGAGCACGGCGTCCAGGGCCAGGCGCTTGAAAGCCTGGAGGATGGCCGTGATCGTGCCGTCCGGCATCTCAAGGGTCTTCAGGACCTTGCACACCGAGCCGTAGTGGCACAGGTCTTCTTCTTGCGGCTCCTCGACCATCACGTCGTTCTGCGGCACGGCGCCGATGAAGAAACCTTCTTTCTCGGCGTCCTGGATCAGGCGGATGGACTTGTCGCGCCCGATCGTGATCGGGAACACGGCGCCCGGGAAGAGCACCGCGTTGCGGAGCGCGAGCACCGGGAGGATCTCCGGGAGTTCGGACTCGTCTATTTTTTGCAGGCCTTCTCCCTGCATAACGGGAATGATGCTGACTTCTGCGCCAGCGGGGAGGGTGAATTCTTTATCTTGTCTCATATTATTGTCAAAATGTCAGTAAAGTCGGTTTTCTGGAACCGTCTGCGAATATAGTCAATCTCCGTGCCATGTCCAAAAAACTGAAAATATCATTTTGAATAATAAAAAATTAACTCTATTTTTGCACTCCCAAAAATCGTTGAAGTTAGTTACTAAATAATTTAATATTCAAGACAATGACTAAAGCAGAAATCGTGAACGAAGTGGCTAAGGCCACCGGCATCGAGAAGGTGACCGTCCAGACCGTCGTCGAGGCCACCATGGAGAGCATCAAGGCTTCCTTGATCAAGGATAACAACGTGTATCTCCGCGGATTTGGCTCTTTCATCAACAAGCAGCGCGCTCAGAAGGCTGCCCGCAACATCACGCGCCAGACCACGATGACGATCCCGGCTCACTGCATCCCTGCCTTTAAGCCGGCCAAGTCCTTCGCCGCTGCCGTCAAGGAGAACGTCAAACCCAAATCCAAATAATTATGCCTAACGGAAAGAAGCATAAGAGACATAAGATGGCTACGCACAAGCGTAAGAAGCGCTTGCGTCTGAACCGCCACAAGAAGAAATAATAAGTCGAGGAAAGCCTGACGGGAGATCCGGCGGGCTTTTTCTTGTTTTATTAAGTTGCGAACAATGGAAACCGCGAAGACAGAAAAAGACCTGGTGGTGGACGTAGCGTCCGCCGAGGTTCGGATCGCGCTGCTGGAGAATCACCGGCTGATCGAGCTGAACCGTGAATCGAACCAGGGTCAGAGCTATTCGGTCGGGGACGTTTTTCTTGGCAAGGTCAAGAAGATCCTCCCTGCGCTGAATGCCGCCTTCGTGGACATCGGCGACAGCAAAGAGGCTTTCATCCATTACCTCGACCTGGGCTTGTATTTCAATGCTTTCGACACCTTCGTGCGCGAAAGCAATCCCAACCGGGAACTCGGCAAGCTCTATGCGAGTACGAAGATCGGCCCCGCCCTCGCAAAGGAGGGCCGGATCGAGGATCACCTCAAGCCCGGGCAGATGATCATCTGCCAGATTACCAAGGAGCCGATTTCCACCAAGGGATCCCGGTTGACTGCGGAGATTTCATTGGCAGGACGCAACGTTGTACTGCTCCCCTTCGCCGAGAAGGTGAGCGTTTCCCAGAAAATCTCCTCCAAGGAGGAGAAAAAGAGACTTGAGACCCTCGTCAAGAGCATCCTTCCCAAGAATTACGGCGCCATCATCCGGACCGCCGCAGAGGGCAAGACGGCTGCCGTCCTGGTGGCCGAGCTGCGCCTGCTCATCGAGAAATGGGAGGGCTCCTGGCAGAAAGTGGCCGCATCCAAGGGGGTGAAACTCCTCTTCACCGAGTACTCCAAGACCACCACCGTACTGCGCGATTTGCTCAACGAATCGTTCGCGAACATTCACGTGAACGACCGCAACGTCTTCGAAGAGACGCGCAAGTACATCTCCCTGATCTCTCCCGAACAGGAGAAGATCGTCAAGCTCTACGAAGGCAAGGAACCGATCTTCGACCATTTCGAAGTGACCCGCCAGATCAAGAGCTCTTTCGGCAAGGTGGTCCCGATGAAGCAGGGTGCGTATCTCGTTATCGAGACCACCGAGGCGCTCAACGTGATCGATGTCAACAGCGGCATCCGGGCCAAGACCACCGACCAGGAGGAGAACACCTTCGAGGTCAATAAGCTGGCTGCCGAAGAGATTGCCCGCCAGTTGCGGCTCCGCGATATGGGCGGCATCGTCATCGTCGATTTCATCGACATGGCCAAGCCCGAGCACCGCAACGACCTCTACAAGTACATGCGGGAACTCATGGAGAGTGACCGGGCCAAGCACAACGTGCTGCCCCTCACCAAGTTCGGACTCATGCAGCTCACGCGCCAGCGGATCCGCCCCGTGACAGAGATCAACACCACCGAAAAATGCCCCTTGTGCCACGGCACCGGACACATCACGTCCACCGTGGTCATCGACGAGGAGATCGAGCGGCACATCGCCGATCTTGTCGAGAAGGGACAGAAGACGATGACCGTTCGGGTCAGCCCCATCCTCGGGGCCTACCTGACGCGCGGATGGAATTCCTTCCTCCGCAAGTGGAAACGAAAGTACAAGTGCAAGCTGGATCTGGTCGAGATGACCGACCACAGCATCCTGCAGTATGAAATCGTTGATGAACTGGGAAAGGCGCTCGACTGAGCGCCTTTCCTTTATTTCTGCCGGTGGGCTAACCCCCCGGACCCCCTGCGTCGCTTCGCTCCGACTGCCAGGCGGAACCATGATCGTCATCCCCGACCTGATCGGGGATCTCCTTCATCCGTCATTCGCCGGCTCCGACCGGCGAATCGCTATTCCTCCAGCGCTTCCCAAATCCCTTCCAACTGCCGCCGGTCGCGCTTGGTCGGCCGGCCGGCGCCGCGGTCGCGCTGCAGCACGATCGTCTCGCGCGGCGCGTGGAGCTTCGCCCGCTCGCTCTCCGGCGTCAGGTCCTCGGCGTACTCGGGCACGAGCGCCGCGCCCATCCGCGCCTCGGTGACCTTGAGCACGCGATAGCTGAACAGCGCCGAGCCCTTGCGGATCTCCAGCACGTCGCCGGCCTTGACGGCCTTCGACGGCTTCGCGTTCACGCCTGACAGCTTCACCTTATTGCCGTTGCAGGCCTCCGTGGCATCGCTCCGGGTCTTGAACACCCGAATCGCCCACAAATACTTATCGATTCTTACACTGTCCATACTCATATTCTGACGGACGGCAGGTGCCTGCACCGAAGGCTCAGCCGCAGCAGGATTCGTGGCGCCGAATCCGGTTTCCGCGTATGCGGAAAGCGAGGATGGAAGCCGAGGTGCGGGCAGCCTGCCTGTCCGTTATCGACGATTATTGGCTAAAGAAATGTAATAGAAGAGGGTGGCGAGCGACCCGAGGGCCGCGATGATGTACGTGTAGGCGGCCCACTTGAGGGCATCGACAGCCATTGGCTTCGTGTCCACATCGACGAGGCCCGAGCGCTCGAGCCACACGACGGCACGCTGGCTGGCGTTGATCTCCACCGGGAGCGTCACAAAACTGAAGAAGGTCGTTGCCGCGAAAAGGGCGATGCCGATCCAGAGGAGCGTCGGGAAGACGTTGATCATCAGCACCCCGGCCAGCAGGACCCACTGGACCGTGTTGTTAGCGAACGACACCACCGGCACGAGGGCGGAGCGCAGGCGCAGCGGCGCGTAGCCCCGGGCGTGCTGGATGGCGTGGCCGGTCTCATGCGCCGCCACGGCGCAGGCCGCCACCGACGCGCTCGCGTACACCCCTTCGCTCAGGTTGACGGTCTTGTCCTGCGGATTATAGTGGTCGGTCAGCTTGCCCTCCACCGACTGCACCGTCACGTCCGTGATGCCATTTTGCGCCAGCATCAGGCGCGCCACATCGGCGCCGGTCAGGCCGCGCGGGGAGGGGATATCGCTGTATTTTTCAAATTTGCTGCTCAGCACGCGCTGGATGATGAACGAAGCCAGCATAATGGCGAGCATGAGGAACCAAATATTCATAATGAACGAAGTTTAAATGTTTCGGTACCTGCGAAGATAAGCATTTATTGCAAAAAGTTTCGTATCTTTCGGCAAAACTAATAACTGATATCCGTCATGAAAAAGAAATTCAGATGTCTCGTATGTGGCTATGTCTATGAGGGTGAGAATCCTCCTGCCGAGTGCCCGCAGTGCCACGCCAAGGGCGAAAAATTCGTTGAGGTCAAGAGCGAAGGTCTCCAGTGGGCCTGTGAGCACCACCTGGGCGACGGTGTCGTCGAAGACGCCGAGATCATGGAGGGCCTGCACGACCACTTCAACGGCGAATGTTCCGAAGTGGGCATGTACCTCGCGATGAGCCGTCAGGCGGAGCGCGAGGGCTACCCGGAGATCGCCGACGCCTTCAAGCGCTACGCCTTCGAAGAGGCCGAGCACGCCGCCAAGTTCGCCGAGCTCCTCGGCGAGGTGGTCTGGGACACCAAGACCAATCTCCGGAAGCGCGCGGAGGCCGAGTGCGGCGCCTGCGAGGGCAAGCTCGCCATCGCGACGCGCGCCAAGAAACTGGGCTACGACGCCATCCACGACACCGTCCACGAGATGGCGAAGGATGAGGCCCGCCACGGTGCTGGCTTCCAGGGACTCCTGAAACGCTATTTCGGGGAATAGAGATTCGCCGGTCGGAGCCGGCGAATGACGACAAAAGGCGCTCGGTTTGAGCGCCTTTTGTCATCATAGTCATTCCGGGCTTGACCCGGAATCTCAATCCAAATAGAGAGCGTGCCGCACCTTGTCGACCACCGCGTCGCCCTTCAGCCCGCGCAGGATCTCCAGCGCGAAGGCGACCGCGTGGCCGGCGGAGCGACCCGTCACGATGCGCCCGGCGCGCACGGCCGGCTGCGGCGTATGCACGCCGCCCAGCGCGATCAGCGCGTCCTCGAATCCGTCGAAGCAGGTGAACGGCTGCCCCTTCCACGCATCTTCTAACTGGCTGAGCACCAGCCCCGGCGCAGCGCAGATCGCCGCCACGGAGCCGCCGGCAGCGTAGTGCGCGCGCATCAGATTGATGAGCGGCGCGCAGGCGGCGAGGGCCTTGGAGCCGGGCATGCCGCCCGGGAAGATCATCACATCGCCGGCCGTCGTGCCGGCGTGGTTCGTGTCCAGCTCCGGCAGAAAGGCCTCGGCCGTGACCAGGATCCCGTGCGAGGATTCGACTTGCGGGTCGTCCGTCAGGGCGACCAGGCGCGTGTCCACGCCCCCGCGGCGCAGCACGTCGTTGGTGGCGAGGGCCTCGACATCCTCGAAACCGTCCGCCAAAAAGATGTTCACTCCTTTCATAATATGACAAAAATAAGCAAAAAAGACTGATTCTCGAAAAAGATGCGTATCTTTGGCAATCGCACATAATATTAGGATAACCATGAAAAGATTCATCTCCCTTTGCGTCGCGGCAGCCCTCATCCTGCCGGTCCATGCGGGCGCCCAGGTTTTCAACCATCTTTCCCTCGGCATCGGAGGAGGAACGGACGCCCTCGGTCTCCAACTTGCCGCTCCTCTTGGCAGCCATGTCGATGTCATTGCCGGCTACGGCCTGGGTCTTGGCATCATCAACATTGGCGCCGGCAGTTTCAGCATTCCGGAACAGCCCGGCAGCGCTTCCTCTACCAATGTCAACGTCCCGCTCAAGCTCGGCTTCGGCATGAATGACGGCCGCCTCCTTTTCAATATCTACCCCGGTAAGGGTGGCTTCCACTTCACGGTCGGTGCCTACATGGGCTCCTCCCATTTCGTGAACGCCAAGCTCACCGGCATGCCCGCCGTCTACAACACGGCCGGCATCGAGGTGGATGACTATCTTGTGAAGGCCACGAATGGCGAGCTGAACCTCGCGCTCTGCGCCAACGGTATCGGCAGCCACGCCTTCGCCGTCAAGCCTTACGTGGGCATCGGCTACGGCCGCGCCATCTCGAACAAGGCTGTCAGCTTCTGCGTCGATCTCGGCGCCCAGTACCAGGGTAAGCCCGGCGTCTGGGCCAAGGGTGAAGGCCTGACCGGCCGCATCCAGGAGGTGCAGATCACCGAGAAGCAGCTCTCCGAGATCGGCAAGCTCACCGACGACTACGGTAAGTACATGGCCTTCTGGCCCACGCTTACCTTCCACCTGTTTGTCAAGCTCTTCTAAATCTTAACGATATGAAAAAGATTCTTTTCGCCCTCGTGGCCCTGCTTCCCCTGTTCGTCTCCTGCGAGAAAGCAGGTAAAAGCGATAATGTTTTCGAAAATCCCCAGTTTTTCCAGTACGCCGGTAAGTTGATCCCGCGCAGTGCTATCATGACGATGACTTCTCTGACCAAGGCGGAGGTCACGACCGGTCCTCTCCAGTCCATCGAATTCACCGAGAGCGGCCTCTACGTGGTGGGTACCCTGAATGGTGATAAGGTGGAATACGTCACCGGCACCTACACGGTCAACGGCAATGTCTATACCCTTGCCGGCTTCGGTACCGTCGAATTCAATGGCACTTCCGGTTCGACGACGGTGACCGTCAAATACCAAGGCGGCCAGGAGGAGACTTTCCCCGCCATCTTCGAGAAGGCCACCGGCACCAATGTCGCTTATCGTGGCTGGACGATCGACAGGACCCGCGCCACCATCAACGGTTTCCACACCCCGGCGAGCGCCGACTTCAAGGGTTGTAACTTCGATGAGATAGCCAAGTTCCTGAATGACAACGGCCACAAGGGTGTGTATCTCCCGTCCGGCAGCCTGAAGTCCGTGTCCATCACTGGCACCAACTCGATCATCTTCGCCTATTCCGACGGCACCGCTGACGTGGCTAACTGCGAGATCTCCGGTTCGAACGTCAGTTTCTCCTGGCAGAGCGGCAATCGCCTGTTGGAGGTCGAGAACGGCAAGGCCACCATCGACTACCTCGACGGTAAGTGCATCCTGAAGCTCGAGGCCGCCCTCAAGGGTTCCACCACCTCCGGCACTGTCACCTTCGTGATGTCCCCGATGGACTAAGCCCCGACACCCGGGCTCCCCAAACGTCATTCGCCGGCTCCGACCGGCGAATCTCGTTTTCCGCCCTTTCTCGCTCACAAGGCAGGCGGGCTATTCTGCGTCTTCCGGAAGGGTCGGGGCGGCGTTGGGGTTGATGTAGGGATCGGCGTCGTTGCGAACGACCGTGGTCTCCAGCAGGAGGGTGTCCCGCTCGGTCGGCCCGAGCTCAAACACCGTGCACTCCGCCGGCACCAGCATCGTCTCGCCGGCCTTCAAGTTGAACGTCAGCTTCTCATCGACTTCTTTCTGGAAGTCGGCGCTTTTCTTCGTGCTGGTCAGCTGCCCGTCGCCGGGCACGAGGCGGATGGCCGCGGCGCCCTTGACGCAGCTGTACAGCAGGAACGGCCCAATCTCGCGGCGGATCTCCAGCGCGGTGGTCAGCGGAATGCGGTCCACCCGCAGCTGCGGCAGGTCCACCAGCCTTTCTGACCCTGGCGCGTCGCCTTTCCCGTCATTCGCCGACTTGATCGGCGAATCTCCAAACCGGTGATAGTTAATCCAATCCAGCGCATCCACCAGTGTCAGTGCCGTGTCGAACTCGTCCGGATGCACCTCCTCGCCCCAGCCGCACAGGCAGAAATCCATCGGGGACGATTCCCCGATCTCCAGAATTTCCACGTCGCCACAGGCGGCATGCGGCGTTCCCGCCGGGATGAGCAGGCATTGCCCCGCGTGCGGGGCGATAACGTTCAGTACCTCTTCGACACTGTTGTCCAGGCACTTGGCATAAACCTCCGCCGCGTCGGTGTCGCGCCGGAAGCCCACCAGCAGGCGGGCGTCCGCCCCGGCGCGCAGTACGTACCACACTTTCTCCTTTCCCAGGAAATCATAGCGCTGGGCGGCTGTCTCGTCGTCCGGGTGTACCCGCAGCGGCATCCGGCCGTGCACGCGCAGATGCCGCACGCACACCGGGAACTGCCGGCCGTAGTACTCATATACATTGTCCCCGACCACGCGGTCGAGATACGTGTCCATCACCTCGGCGAGGCTGTTGCCCGCCAGCCAGCCCTCGCGGACCAGCGAATCGCGGTAGCCCAGGTCCGCGAGTTTGAATTCCTCGCTGCCCCAGGGATAGTCGTCCTGCAGGGTGCAGAACTTGAACGGATATAATTTCTTCTCTTCTTCCATACGGTGCAAAGTTACGAAAAAAGCTTATCTTTGCATTTACGGTTAGTAATTAAGCAAATGAAACAGAAGCTTCACCCCTCCACTCTCTGCGTCCAGGCCGGCTACGAGCCCGCCAACGGCGAACCCCGGCAGATGCCGATCATCCAGAGTACGACCTTCAAATACGCCACCTCCGACGAGATGGGCCGCCTCTTCGACCTCGAAGCGTCCGGCTACTTCTACACCCGCCTCCAGAACCCGACCAACGACCGGGTGGCGGCGCGTCTGGCTGCGCTCGAAGGTGGCGTGGCGGGGATGCTGACCTCCTCCGGCCAGGCGGCCAACTTCTTCGCCTGCTTCAATATCTGCGAAGCTGGCGACCACATGATCACCACCTCCGCGATCTACGGTGGCACCTACAATCTCTTCGGCGTCACCTTCCCGAAGATGGGCATCGAGGTCACCTTCATCGACCAGAACGCCTCTGACGAGGAGATCGAAGCGGCCTTCCGGCCGAATACCAAGCTTCTCTTCGGCGAGACGCTGACCAACCCCGGCGTGCGCGTGCTCGACGTCGAGCGTCTCGCGCGCATCGCCCACAAGCATGGCGTGCCCCTCATCGTGGACAATACCTTCCCGACGCCGGTGCACCTCCGTCCGATCGAGTGGGGCGCCGACATCGTCACGCACTCCACGACCAAGTACCTTGACGGCCACGGCACCACGGTCGGCGGCGCCATCATTGACAGCGGCAACTTCGACTGGGAAGCCCACGCCGAGAAATTCCCCGGCCTGACGACCCCGGACGAGTCTTACCACGGCCTGACCTATACGAAGAAATTCGGCAAGCTCGCCTACATCACCAAGGCCACCAGCCAGCTGATGCGCGACCTCGGCTCCATTCAGAGCCCGCAGAACGCCTTCTATCTGAACCTTGGCATCCAGACGCTCGCCGTCCGCATGAAGCACGTCTGCGAGAGCGCCCAGCAGATTGCTGAATTCCTCCACGGACATCCGTCTGTGAAATGGATCCAGTACCCCGGCCTCGCCTCCGATTCCGACCACGCCCTCGCACAGAAATACATGCCGGACGGCACCTGCGGCGTGATGGCCCTCGGCCTCAAGGGTGGTCGCGACGCCGCGATCCGCTTCATGGACTCCCTGCGGCTCGTCACCATCGAGACCCATGTCGCCGACTGCTACACCTGCATTCTGCACCCGGCCTCCCACACCCACCGCCAGCTCTCCGACGCCCAACTCCACGAAGCCGGCATCGATCCCGACCTCATGCGCCTGAGCATCGGCCTGGAGGATCCCCGCGACATCATCGAAGACCTCAAGCAGGCCCTCGCCGCCGCTGGCCTCTAGCGCCCAGTTTGCTTTGCCAGCCCTTTCGGCAGCATCATAGTCATTCCGGGCTTGAGCCGGAATCTCCACACTATACGTCATTCGCCGGCCTCTAGCCTCCGCTCTACCCGACCCCTCCCTTCGCTGTGAGCTATAAGTAATTGATAAATAATTATTTACTGATTTGTACTCCCCAAAATCTGGGGAGTACAAATTTATAACAGCCAATCAATCAGTTACTTCCAGCTCACAGCAAATCTTCCCAAATACTGTTTTACATAACAGTTTGTAAATGAATTTATTGTGAAAGTAACCAGGTCCCAGAGTATCCGGTTATTTTGGCAATCTTCTGACTGATAGTTATTTACGAATAACGGGTAATTTGACGACATTCTTCCAGCACATGGCGTTTCGTGCTGTTTTTTATAACTGATTGTTGTTGAGTATTTTATGAAAGTAACCTGGTCCTAGAGTAACCGATTACTTTTGTAATTACTTGAAATGAAGTAGTTTATGAAATACGGCAGCCAGTTGAGTTTGGGCTGGTATGGGCTGTCGCCGCCTCCCATTACGGTGGTCGGCGGCTCCCGCGGGTGATCATTGTGCTGGCCGTCGGGTTTGTTGAACTGGAAGTGCATGGGGGCACCGCCGCCTCCCATTACGGTGGTCGGCGGCTGCAAGACGGGCGGTTCGGAGAGCCATGGGTTCTCTCCGACTCGCCCGCTTGCTGCCCGGTTGGACCGGCAAGCCCCAGGTAACAGGCGTGGCGTCGCGAGCTGTGCGGAGGGTAGAGCGAAGCGAAGTCCGCACCAGCGGACCGGCGCGGTCCCGGGACTTTGGCGAAGACAAAGTCGGAAAGGGACTTGAGCGGCGCAAGGGGTTGCAGGGGGCGGAGCCCCCTTCATAGATTGCGAGGCGCGGGTGCCTCTAGCTGAGGTGTTCGCCCAGTTGACCCCAGTAGCATACCTCTCTCGGCGCGAGCCGCCGACTCTCGTAATGGGAGGCGGTGAGCGCCCCAACAACAATGGAATTCTGTGAGCTGGAAGTGGTGACAGGCCAGGGCTGCGTCAACCTAGGCAGTGCGACGCGGAGCGGCGAGCAGGGAGATCCCGAAGCCGACGGCGGCGACGCCGAGCGCGGTCCAGACCAGATCACCCCACTGCAAAACCACGGGGTAGGCCTGAAGGAAGAATCCGCTGGGCATCTTCACGAGCCCGAAGTGCTGCTGCGCCAGGGTGAGGGCCAGGCCCACGACGAGCCCGGCGGCGAGTCCGATCAGCGACACCAGCCAGCCTTCCCAGACGAAGATGCGGCGGATGAGCCGGTCGTTGGCGCCCATTGCGCGGAGCGACGACATGTCTTCCCGTTTGGAGATGGACAGCATCGACAATGACCCGAAGATGTTCGAAGCAATAATAATCACGACAAACAACAAAATCAAATAGATAGCCAACTTCTCGTACCGCATCATCTTATACAGCGCCGGCTGCTGCTGCACGCGGTCCTGCACCAGATAGTCCGGACCCAACAGCTCCTGCAGCTCCCGCAAGAACTTCCGGCCCGCCCGGGTGGCATCTGCGGTCAGCCGCAACTCGACCCCGGAGACCTCGTCGGTCAGACCGATCAGCGAGCGCATGGTCTCCAGCGGCACCACCAGCAGTTCCTCGTCGGTGGTGGCGTTGACGCTGATCAAGCAGCTGGGGTGAAGCTTCACGTTGCCCAGCGCCGCTCCCGGCCCGAGCAGCGAAAGTCGGGCGCCGCGACGGGGGTAATAGAGCGTCAGCGGATCGACGAAATGAGGGCGAATCCCCATTTCGCGCGCCAGCGCGACGCCCACTGCCGCCTGCGCTGACATTCCGTCGTGCAGCGAGAAGGTGCCGTCCACCACGTGCTCCGCGAGCCGCGATTCCGCCTCATAGACGGCATCGACACCCTTCGCGCGGGCCAGCTGCTGCCGTCCGCCGTAACTCACGAACACCTGCTCCTCGACTACGCTGCAGATCTGCTCCACGCGCGGGTCGTTCAGCAGCGCGTCGAACGCCGGCCCGGAGGGGACAAAGTATTTCCCGGAGGCGGGCGTCACAAGCACGTCCGGCGACAGGTCGGAGAGGCTCTGCTCGATGACGCGGTCGAAGCCGTTGTAAACGGAGAGAATGAGAATGAGTGCGGCCGTGCCGACGGCCATTCCGATGGCGCTCAGCGTGGATATCGCGTGGATGACGCCCAGCGACTTCCGGGCCACCAGGTAACGCCGCGCGATATACAGCTCGGGCCGCATAAAAGGAAAACTATTTCTTAAGGAGCTCCTCGATGTGCTCCGCGTAGTCCAGGGTCGTGTCCAGGTGGAAATCGATCTCCGGCACGATGCGCAACTGGGAGCCGACGCGCCGCCCCAGCTCACCGCGGATGGAGCGCTTCTCCTCCTCGAGGAGAGCCATCACCTGCGGCGCACGGTCAGAGGGGAAAATGCTCACGAAGGCCTTCGCGATGCTCAGGTCCGGGCTGATGCGCACCTCGCTCACCGTCACCATGGCGCCGCCAAAGGCGGCCATGCCCCGGTTCCGGATGATCTCGGAGAGATCGCGCTGCACTTCGCGCGCGACCTTCAACTGTCTGGTAGATGCCGGTTTGTCCATATCGTCGATGTTAGAGATTTTATAGTCATTCCGGGCTTGACCCGGAATCTTTAAACGATTTTGATCATGAAGTAATCCTTCTTACCCTTTTGTGCCAGGATGTACTTCCCGTCGATGATGTCGGCCTCGGAGAGCTGATAGTTGATGTCCGTGACCTTGTCCTTGTTGAGGCTGAAGCCGTTCTGCTGGATCATCTTGCGGGCCTCGCCCTTGGAGGGGAAGATCTGCGTGTTGACGGCCAGCGCGTCCAGAAGGCCGAGCGGCAGCAGGCTGCGCGAAACCTCGAAGGTTGGCACGCCGTCGAAGACGGCCAGGAAGGTCCGCTCGTCGAGCGCGCGCAGATCCTCGGAAGTCGATTTGCCGAAGAGCATCTGGCTGGCGCGCACGGCGTTATCGTACTCCGCCTGCCCGTGCACCATGATCGTGACCTCGCGGGCCAGCATGCGCTGCAACTCGCGACGCTCGGGAGCCTCGCGGTGCGCCGCGATCGCATCCTCGATGGTCTTGCGGTCCAGCATCGTGAAGATCTTGATGAAGCGCTCCGCGTCCTCGTCGCTGACGTTCAGCCAGAACTGGTAGAACTGGTACGGGGAAGTCCGCTCCGGGTCGAGCCAGACATTGCCCTTCTCGGTCTTGCCGAACTTCGTGCCGTCCGCCTTGCGGATCAGCGGGCAGGTCAGCGCGAAAGCCTCGCCGCCGTCCATACGGCGGATGAGCTCGGTGCCGGTGGTGATGTTGCCCCACTGGTCGGAGCCGCCCAGTTGCAGGATGCAGCCGCGGTTCTTCCAGAGCCAGTAGAAATCATAGCCCTGCATCAGCTGGTAGCTGAATTCGGTGAAGGACATGCCCTCGGAAGAATCGCGCGAGAGGCGCTTCTTCACGGAGTCCTTCGCCATCATATAATTGACGGTGATGTGCTTGCCGATGTCGCGGATGAAGTTGATGAAAGAATAATCCTTCATCCAGTCGTAGTTGTTCACGAGCTCCGCCTTGTTGGGCGCGTCGGAGTCGAAATCGAGGAACTTCCCGAGCTGCGCCTTGATGCCCGCCACGTTGTGGGCGAGGGTCGCCTCGTCGAGCAGGTTGCGCTCCTGGCTCTTCATCGACGGGTCGCCGATCATGCCCGTGGCGCCGCCGACCAGCGCGTACGGCTTGTGGCCGCAATTCTGGAAATGTTTCAGGATCATCACGCTGACCAGGTGCCCGATGTGCAGGGAGTCGGCCGTCGGGTCAATTCCGACGTACGCCGCCTGCGGGCCTTCCATCAATTTCTCTTCCGTTCCCGGCATGATATCCTGGATCATGCCGCGCCATTTCAGCTCTTCAACAAAATTCTTCATCGCTTCGATTCAAATTAGTCTGCAAATTTACTAAAATATAACTAAATTTGCACGCTCCGCAGCCAGTGCTCCTGCAAAACCGTGGCCGCCCGTGGCCTCGTGAACGGGAGGGGCCCAGCCGGCAGGCTGGGAGAGATAGCGCGAAGCGCGTAGTTTTGCAGGAGTAGCTGGCTGCGGAGAGGGGATGAAATTATTTATTTACAATACATTATGAGAAAGAAAATCGTTGCAGGCAACTGGAAGATGAATACGACCAGACCTGATGGTATCGAACTGGCGAAGGCTGTGGCGGCCCGCGCCGCGGAAGTTCCGGCCGGTGTCGGCCTCATCATCGCCCCGCCTTTCACCCACCTCTGCTGCTGCGGCAAGCAGCTCGAGGGCACGAAGGTCGAGCTCTCCGCCCAGAACTGTGCCGACCACACCAGCGGCGCCTACACCGGCGAAGTCTCCGTCGATATGCTGAAGGCCGTCGGCTGCCAGTGGACCATCCTCGGCCACTCCGAGCGTCGTCAGTACTACGGCGAGACCGACGAGAAGCTCGTCGAGAAAGTGAAGCTCGCCCTCGCCGCCGGTCTCGGCGTCATCCTCTGCGTCGGTGAGAACCTCGCCGAGCGCGAGGCTGGCAAGCACTTCGACGTGTGCGCCGCCCAGACCAAGAACGTCCTCTACAACTTCAGCGCCGAGGACATGAAGAAGATCGTCATCGCCTACGAGCCCGTCTGGGCCATCGGCACCGGCAAGACCGCCACGGCCGAGCAGGCTGAGGAGATCCACGCCTCCATCCGTAAAGTTCTCGCCGACAAGTTCGGCCAGGCCGTCGCGGACGACACCACGATCCTCTACGGCGGCTCCTGCAAGCCGTCCAACGCGAAGGAACTCTTCGCCCAGCCCGACATCGACGGCGGCCTCATCGGCGGCGCCGCGCTCAAGGCGGACGATTTCATCCAGATCGCTCTCTCATTCTAAGATGCGCACCGTCAGGCCGATCCGGCCTGCGTCGCTCCATAACCAGACCATATCACCCTCGAGTCGTACGACCTCGAGGGTGAGGTTTTTTCTGGTGAGCACCTCGCGCTCCGTGGTCCAGGTCAGGTTCGCGGTCATGCGCTGGCCCAGCGTGACGGGTATCTGCGAGAAGTTCGCCACGAAGAAGTCCGACATCGTGTCGGTGTAGGCGCGGAACTCCCGCATCTCGCGGCTGAAGGCCAGCTGGCAGGTGTTCGACTCGTAGCTGAACGCGATGCTGCCGCCCACCAGCAGGCGCACGCCCTCGTTCTCGCAGAACGCGGCGCGCTGCCGCTCGTCCTGGCAGCCCGTCAAGGCCATCAGGCACAGCAGCAATATGACACCCAGCCGTCTCATTGCACGATGATCTCCTTATACAACGTCTCCGACGTGCCGTCGGTATGGTAAATCCTGGCGCGCAGCCTGCCGCTCTTGCGGAGCGTGTAGCGCCCGTCCGCCTCCGGCGCGATGCGCACGCCGTCCAGCGTCCACTCCACGGCATCCACCTCCGTGGCGTTGAACACCCGCAGCGGGATCTGGCTGCCCGGCGGGAAGCTGCCGTCCACATTGCGCGTAGCGCCGCTCAGATAAATATAAGGATACGTCCCCCCGCGCCGCACCTTCGTCGAGAAGCCGCCGTCCGCGCTGTACCGCTCCCGCTCGGTGACGTTCAGCGTCACCGAGAAATGGTAATACGTGCCCGGCTGCAGCCCCTCCAGCGTGCAGCTGGTCGCGTCGGACGGCAGTTCGCGGCTTTGCAGCCCGGGCGCGCCATCCGGACACCAGCTGACCGTGATGCCGCCGGCCCGCAGGGACGGGTCGGCCTTCCAGCGAAGCACGGCAGCGTCCTGATAGACAGACATTTCTGTCAGGGTGATCGGCTGCAGTACGGTGAAGTGCAGGCCGCCCTCGCCGTCCGAGCGGATGCCCGTCAGGGCCAGCCCGGAGGCGGCTCCGCTCCACGCGCGGAACGCTGCGGGCGTGTCCGACCCGAAGGGCTCGTAGCCGCCCGTCACCACCGGTCGCGCGCAAGGGTGCGCCGGATGATTGTTCACGATCCCGTAGTCCCAGCGGTCGCGTGCTGACAGCTCCCGGTCGTAGCCGGGGGAGTAGCCGGCCGGATTGCCCGACCGATCCACGTGGTAGACATACAGCCCGTCCGCGCGCGCCTCGAAGAGGAAGCACTCGTCCTTGCTGTCGGTCAGCGCCTTCAGATAGCGGCGCCCGCTGAGCAGCGGCGTCAGGTGGTAGGCCCCCGTCGAGAGCGTGTCGCAGCGGCCCAGACCCAGCAGATCGAACTCGACCGGCCCGAAGTCCGGCGGGGTCGCCTTCCGGCAGCCATCGTCCATCAGCGACAGCCCCCCGAGGCCGGGATCCAAGCCGCCGGACTGCTCGCCGTCGGTGTCGTAGAGGTCCGGCAGCCCGAGCGCGTGGGCGAATTCGTGGCAGAAGATGCCAATTCGCCCCTCCGGCGCCACCGTGTATTTGTCTATCTTGATATTCTTGATAATCAGCGGACTGCCGCCGCCCGCCGAGAGCTTTCTCTGCTGCGGATAGATGTCGTTCGCGACGCCGCTCTCGTGCTGGCCCGTGCCCGCATACAGCAGCATCACATTGTCCACCGCACCGTCCCCGTCGCTGTCGTACTGCGCCCAGTCCACCTGCCCCTGCAGCGCCGCACAGGCTTCCCGCACCGCATCGCCCAACCGCACGTCCCGCCGGTCGGGATAGTCCGAGCCGTACCACGCCGTCTCATGGCCCAGTTTTACCTGCGGCCCCAGCGTGAACTCGAACGCCGTCTTCCCGTATTGCCGATTGAAATAGGCCTGTGCCTGCTGCACCATCGCCGCCTGCTCGCTCCGCCCGGCGGCGAACTCCCGGTCCTCAAACTCCACCGGGATCACCACCATCCGAAAGATAGCTATTAGCGTTAGTGCAAACATATCCCGAAGGTACATACAATCCCGGACAAATCCAAGCCGCTGCCGGTGCGTTGGCCGTGCGTGCGCCTGCGCACGTTTGCCTGTGCGGTCGGGGGCCGTGTGCGCGGGTGCGTCGGGTCGGCTGCGGCAATAGCTTTGATAGCCGTAGGCAGGCGGGAATGCCTGGGAGCGATGAGCGAGCAGGCATTTCTGCCTGCCTGGCGGTATAATAAGTTTGTGGTTATAAATATAATGATTACCTTTGCAGGCATTTCGAAAATCAGCAATGGTTTTGGTGCAATGGGATCTGGCCCCGCGTCAGATTGAGTAACACATTTTAAATTAAAGTAATGCAACATTTTGAACTGAAAGGCACGACCCGCAAGGTCGGCAACAAGGCCGTCATCAAAGCATTCCGCCGCGAAGGCCTCGTCCCGTGCAACCTGTACGGACTCGGCATGGAGAACGTCCTCTTCACCGTCAACGCCAAAGAACTCAAAGCCCTCACCGACACCCCGAAGTCCTACATCGTGGACCTCGTTCTGGATGGTGCCAAGAAGGCCCAGACCGCCGTTCTTCACGAACTGCAGTGGCACCCGGTCACGGACGCCTGCCTCCACGTTGACTTCCTCGCCGTGGACGAGAAGAAGCCCATCGCCATCAGCGTTCCCCTCGTGATCGAAGGCCACGCCAAGGGTGTGCAGCAGGGTGGTAAGTTCTATCAGAACGCCCGTAGCATCAAGGTCTGCGCCCTCCTGAAGGACCTCCCTGATGAGGTGACCGTCGATATCACTCCGCTCGGTCTGGACAAGCGCATCAAGGCTGGTGACATCCAGCTCAAGAACGTCGCCGTCGTCTCCGACAAGGACACGATCATCTGCGGCGTCAAGACCACGCGCAATGTCACTGCTGCTGCGGCTGCTGAGGAGTAAACCCGACCCCGCCGTGTCAGAGAAGTCTTACCTGGTCGTCGGACTCGGCAACATCGGGGCCGAATACGCCGCCACGAGACACAACATCGGCTTTATGATATTGGATGCCTGGGCTCAGGCATCCAATGTCGTTTTCGAACCTGCCCGCTACGGCGACGTCGCGCTCGTACGCGACAAAGGCCGCGAGTTCCATCTGCTGAAGCCCTCGACCTATATGAATCTGAGCGGGAATGCCGTCCGCTACTGGCAGCAGAAGCTCGACATCGAGCTGGACCACATTCTCATCATCTGCGACGACATCAATCTTCCCTTCGGGACGCTCCGCCTGCGCGCCTCCGGCTCCGACGGCGGCCACAACGGCCTGAAGAACATCACCGAGCTCCTCGAGAGCCAGAACTGGGCGCGTCTGCGTGTCGGCGTCGGCCACGAATTCGCCCAGGGACAGCAGATCAATTTCGTGCTGGGCGACTTCTCCGAAGAGCAGAAAAAAGAGATCCCTGAGCTGGCAAAAAAGATCATCGCCGGCGCCCGCACCTGGGCCTTCGTGGGCATCGGCCAGGCCATGAATCAGCTCAATATCCGTCCAAAAATGACGGAAAATCTGGAGAAAAGCGCTAAATAAGGGCCTGAATGCCCGTATTTTTACACTTTTTAGCTGAAAAATATTTGTGATTCTATTTTTTTTGGCTAACTTGCACCACGACAATTGGATGACACTTATTCACAAACCAATAAAACTAATAGTACAATGAAAGCACTTTTGGAAAAAATCTACGCGGAGGCCTCGGCTTTCGGTAAGGACGCTGCTCTCCAGCTGAACAAGGGTAACAAGGCCGCTGGCGCTCGCGCTCGCAAGGCTGCCCTCGAACTCATGAAGGACCTCAAGGAGTTCCGCAAAGTTTCCGTTGCTGAGGCGAAGAAATAATTTTTTCGTTTTTCCTGCAACGTTTCCAAAACCTCCTGCATCTATGTTGTAGGTTTAGGTTTTAGTACACGTCTAAGAGTCGGCGAGCCGCGAGGCTAGCCGGCTCTTTTGCATTTCATGCAAAAGAGCCTATCGTTCCACTATGACTGAGGGGCGTTCCCCTCAGACTCCCCCAGTCGCTTTGCTCCGAGCTGCCACGCGGCACCATACCCGTCATTTGCCGACTCCGATCGGCGAATCTCCTACAACAAGGCACCCAGACACCGTCGAAGTGAATCCGTCCAGTAGGGGATCGAGAGGCCAAAGGTCTCCTTAATCTTGGTCTTGTCGAGAACCGAATAGGCCGGGCGCTTCACTGGACTCGGGAACTCGTCAGAATGACAAGGCAGAATCTCACAGGCGCTCCTATTGTCATGGCCGACCTGATCGGCCATCTCCACAATCATCTTGGCAAAGTCGAACCAAGAGCAAACGCCTTCGTTACTATAATGATAAATGCCCTCTTGGGGATGCGCCAGTATCGTGAGAATCGCATCCGCCAAATCCCCAGCGTAAGTAGGCGTGCCGGTCTGGTCGAAGACGACTTTGAGCTGCGGACGCGTGGCGGTGAGGTTGAGCATCGTCCGGACAAAGTTCTTGCCGAACTCAGAATACAGCCACGCCGTGCGAATGATCACATGCTTGCACCCCGTAGCCATGATTTTCTGCTCTCCCAGCAACTTCGTGGCGCCATATACTCCCGTGGGAGTGCCCTTCTGATCCTCCTTGCACGGAGTATTGTAAGGCTCCTTCCCGAAAACATAATCCGTAGAAATCTGCACCAGCCAGCCGCCAACCTCCTTCATCGCGATGGCCAGGTTCTCCGGAGCCGTTGCATTCAACTTCTCCACTAGGCCATACTTCTGAGGATCCTCGGCGCCATCCACATTCGTCCAGGCGGCACAGTTGATGATCGCGTCGATCCGGTGCTCGCGCACGATCGCACGGATCGCCTCCAAGTCGGTGATGTCCAGGCGGGTCGTCGAAGTGTCAACCCCCTCGCCGCCGAGCTTGTGTAGCATCGCCACGGACTCCTCGGAGGCCTCATTCACATCGGTAAATAGGAAATTGAAACCCGCGCGCGGGCGTTGTGGAGCCAGGACCCGCAGGGAGCAGCCCAGCTGCCCGTTGGCGCCAGTGACCAGAATGTTCATAGAGCAATAGGTTTTTCTGCGAGGGTGGGACGGTTGCGGTCCTTCTCGCTGAGCAACATCTTGTCAGGCGGAACGCGCCAATCGATGCCGAGCGCGGGGTCAAGCAATTGAATCCCGCCGTCCGCCTCCGGATGATAAAACTCATCACACTTATACTGGAACACCGCCGTCTCGCTCAGCACCGCGAAACCATGCGCAAAGCCCTTATCAATAAACACTTGCCGATGATTCTCCCCGCTGAGCTCCACCGCCACATGCTGGCCGTACGTCGGCGACCCGCGCCGCAGATCCACCGCCACGTCCAGCACCGTCCCGCGCACCACGCGCACCAACTTCGCTTGCGTAAACGGCGGCAACTGAAAATGCAGCCCGCGCACCACGCCGTAGGACGACATCGACTCGTTGTCCTGCACGAAATTCACCGGGTGCCCGATCACGGGCACGACCTGCGCATCGAAATCGCGCTGCGAAAAACTCTCGAAAAAATACCCCCGCGGATCCTCGAACACGCGCGGCTCAAGGATCAACACTCCCGGCAGATCTGTCTGAATGACGTTCATAACAACAAAGATAGAAAGAAATTGAGTATATTTGCAATTGATGTGTAGGTTAAAGAAATATTGGTTGCTGCTGGCGGCCATCGTCCTGGCGGCCTGCGACGGCATCGACCGCCCCTTCGAGGGGACTTACGATCAGGTGCTGATCTACTATGGCATGGGCTACAACAACCTCAGCGCCAACCTCAAGCAGAATCTCACAGACCTTCAGCGCGACGTTCTCCCGGGCCTGCGGCACGACAAGGCCATCCTGGCCTTCATCCACACGCCCGCCACGGCCGGCGACTACATCACGCCCAACCCGCCGGTGCTGATGCGCATCTACCGCGGCCAGGACGGCAAGCCCGTCTGCGACACCCTCAAGACCTACCCGGACATTAAGATCAGCGCCTCCGGCGAAACGCTCCGGCGGGTGATGAACGAGATCCGCGAATTGTACCCTGCACGGCGCTACGGAATGGTCGTTTCGTCGCACGGAAGCGGTTGGCTTCCTGCGAATTACGATAAAAATACCTACCCGCGTTCCATCGGCGAGCAGCAACAATCCTCGAAGTACCTCTGGATCGATCTTCCCGAGTTCGCCGCGTCCATCCCGTACCACCTGAATTTCCTCATTCTGGACGTCTGTCTGTCCGGCTGCGTCGAGGTGGCTTGGGAGCTTCGCGACGTCACCGATCAGCTCATCGTCTCGCCGGCGGAAATCATGCGCGACGGCATGGGCTATTCCATCCTCTCCTGGGATGTTTTTGCCTATGGCGAGCCTGACATGGTGACCTATTGCCAGCAGTACTACGACTACTACATGGAGCACGGCGGCGGCACCATCGCGCTGGTCGATTGCCATCAGCTCGAGCCCCTCGCGGAGGCCTTCCGGGACATCATCGAAGCGCACCGTGACGCGTTGAATTATAATACTTTGTACTATACCGTCCAGCGCTACTACTACAGTTCCACGCCGCTCATCTTCTTCTACGATCTGCGCGATCTGGCTGTCCAGCTCGGCGCCACGCCGGACGAGCTCGCCCGGCTCGACGCCGCCCTTGCCGACGCCGTTCCCTGCCACCGCGAGACCCCGACCTTCATAGGTCTCAAACTTGAGCGCTGCTGCGGCCTCTCCGTCTATCTCCCCGACCCCTCCCGCCCGGTCCTGAACGCGTTCTACAGTAAGCTCTCCTGGAACCAGGCTGTCGGCCTGGTCCAATAGCTTCCGGCTGGCCCTCCCTCGCGGGCGGCCAGGCCTCTCTCCTCTCGATATTCCGGGCTCCCTTTTCGTCATTCGCCGACTTGATCGGCGAATCTCCTCGTGCGCGGGCGTAGTGGGATCGGAGTAGCCGTGGTGATTTGTGATTAATATTTGGTAGAGTGCTGAAATATTGCTAAATTTGTGTTTGTATAGTATTCTGGATAGAATACTTATACAACAGGATTGCAGAACCGGCTCTTGGATAGGAGCGCGACTGCCGTGCGGGCCGATCCCGCCAATCCGAACCACTACCCGGCACTACAACTACTGAAGGCCGGGGAGTAAAAGAAATGTCCTCCGCACACCGTGCCCAACCCACATCTGATCGAACCATCCCCTGACGGACTCCACTGGTACGCCCTCAAGGTGTTCTACAACCGGGTCGTCCATCTCAAGTCCCTGCTGCCGGCCGGGATCGAGAGCTACGTCCCCCTCCACACCGTGGAGACCCACGCACAGGGGCGGCTCGCCTACAAGGAAGAGCCGCTCATCCCGTCACTGCTCTTCGTGCGTTGCACGGCGGAATGGCTCGTCAACTTCAAGCATGACCACAACGAGGACTTCATGTACTACACGGCCCCGGAGAAAAAGACCCCCGGGCCCATCCGGGACGAGGAAATGCGCTCCTTCATCCTGGTCACCTCCGCCGAGGCGGGTCGCAACGCCCAGTACTTCGGTGCCGACGCGCCCGAGTATCACACGGGCGATCGTGTGCGCGTGACGGGCGGGATCTACGCGGGCGCCGAGGGCTACATCAAGCGCATCAAGAAGGATCGCAAGTTGATCGTTGCCGTCAGCGGCATCGCCGTCGTCGCGGTCAGTTACATCCATCCCAGTTTCCTGGAGAAACTTTAACCTTGTCGTCATTCGCCGACTCCGATCGGCGAATCTTTTAGCAAATGAAAATAGCAGTCGCCGGCACCGGCTACGTGGGCCTGAGCATCGCCACGCTACTCTCGCAGCGGCACACCGTCGTGGCCGTGGACGTGATTCCCGAGAAGGTCGAAAAGATCAACAACAGGATCAGCCCCATTCAGGACGAGTATATCGAGAAATATCTGACCGAGAAGCAGTTGGATCTCACCGCGACCCTGGACGCCCGGGCGGCTTACGCGGGCGCCGACTTCGTCGTCATCGCCACGCCGACCAACTACGACCCGGTCAAGAACTTCTTCGATACCAGTCACGTCGAGGAAGTCATCCAGCTGGTTCTGGAGGTGAACCCCGCTGCCGTGATGGTCATCAAGAGCACCATCCCGGTCGGCTTCACCGCCTCGATGCAGCAGAAGTACCCCGCCGCGAAGCTCCTCTTCAGCCCGGAGTTCCTCCGCGAATCCAAGGCCCTCTACGACAACCTGTATCCCTCCCGCATCATCGTCGGATACGATAAGGCCAGCGCGCCTGGGGTCCAGGGTTCGCCGGACCAGAAAAAATGGTTCGGCGAATCCCTGGACGCCCCGGCTCCACAACGCCCCCGCACGAAAGAGGCATCCCCGGCCCCCACAGGCGTCACCCCCGACCTGATCGGGGGTCTCCACGCAGAAGCAGAACAGTTCGCGCAGCTACTGAAAGAGGCCGCCCTCAACGACCCGGAGGTCCTCCTGATGGGCACCACCGAGGCCGAAGCCGTCAAGCTCTTCGCAAACACCTACCTGGCGCTGCGGGTGTCGTACTTCAACGAGCTGGACACCTACGCCGAGATGAAGGGCCTCGACACGAAGGCGATCATCGAAGGCGTCTGCCTCGACCCGCGGATCGGGACGCACTACAACAACCCGTCCTTCGGGTATGGCGGCTACTGCCTCCCCAAGGACACCAAGCAACTGCTGGCGAACTACGAGGACGTCCCCGAGAACCTCATCGGGGCCATCGTCGAGAGTAATCGTACGCGCAAGGACTTCATCGCGGACCAGGTGCTGCGAAAGGCCGGGTACTACGACTACTACTCCGCCGGGCAGTTCGACGGCGCCAAGGAGCACCCGTGCGTCATCGGCGTCTTCCGCCTGACCATGAAGACCGGCTCCGACAACTTCCGGCAGTCCGCCATCCAGGGCATCATGAAGCGCATCAAGGCCAAGGGCGCGACGGTCATCGTCTACGAGCCCGCCCTTCCCGACGGCTCCACCTTCTTCGGGTCGGAGGTCGTGGGCGACCTGGCCGCCTTCAAAGCCCGCTCCGCCGCCATCATCGCCAACCGCTACGACGCGGTGCTGGACGATGTGGCGGAGAAAGTTTATACCCGAGATCTTTTTAAACGCGACTAGCACCCCGATATGAAAGGAATCGTCCTCGCCGGAGGCTCCGGCACCCGCCTCTATCCGATCACGAAGGGCGTCAGCAAGCAACTGCTGCCCATCTACGACAAGCCGATGGTGTACTACCCTATCAGCGCGCTGATGCTGGCGGGCATCCGGGAGATCCTCATCATCAGCACTCCGCAGGACCTGCCCGGCTTCCGGCGCCTGCTGGGCGACGGCTCCGACTACGGCGTGCGCTTCGAATACGCGGAGCAGCCTTCGCCGGACGGGCTGGCGCAGGCGTTCATCATCGGGGAGGAGTTCATCGGCGACGACAGCGTCTGCCTCGTGCTGGGCGACAACATCTTCCACGGCAACGGCTTCACCAGCCTGCTGAAGGCCGCCGTCGCCGACGCTGAGGGCGGGAAAGCCACGGTCTTCGGCTATTGGGTCTCCGACCCCGAACGCTACGGCGTAGCCGAGTTCGACGCCACCGGCAATTGCCTCAGCATCGAAGAGAAACCGGCGCATCCGAAGAGCAATTACGCCGTCGTCGGCCTCTACTTCTACCCGAACAAGGTGGTGCAGATCGCGAAAAGCATCAAGCCCTCCGCGCGCGGCGAGCTGGAAATCACCTCCGTGAACCAGGCCTTCCTCGCCGACGGCGAGCTCAAGGTCCAGACCCTCGGGCGCGGCTTCGCCTGGCTGGACACCGGCACCCACGACTCCCTCGCGGAGGCCTCCATCTTCGTCGAAGTCATCGAGAAACGCACCGGCCTCAAGATCGCCTGCCTCGAAGACATCGCCTACCGCAACGGCTGGATCACCGCCGACCAGCTCCGCACCCTCGCCCAACCCATGATCAAGAACCAGTATGGGCAGTATTTGATGAAAGTGACCAACGAACAATAACCACAGTATTATGAAACACAATCTTCTAATCACGTTGCTTATGGCACTGTTCTCCTGTGGCGCTTGCTCCGCGCAGACCGTGGACAACGCACCCGTTACGACTCCCTTCAGCCTGGACCGCTACCTCGGCTCCTGGTACGAGATCGCTCGCTTCGACCATTCCTTCGAACGCGGTCTTTCCCACTCCAAGGCACAGTACGCTCTCCGTGCTGACGGCAAGGTGGATGTGCTCAACTCCGGCATCAAGGACGGCAAACCCAAGGATGCGAAGGGCAAGGCCAAACTGACGGACGTCCCGACGGTCCTGCGCGTATCTTTCTTCGGCCCGTTCTACTCCGACTACCGCATCCTGCTGCTCGACCCGGACTACCAGTGGGTCCTCGTTGGCGGCAGCTCCGCCAAATACCTCTGGATCCTCTCCCGCACCCCGCAGCTGGAGGACTCCGTCCGCGAGCAGATTCTCGCCGAAGCCACCCGCAGGGGATATGATGTCGGGAAATTGATCTGGGTGGAGCAGGAGTAATTGAAAAGCAAATGGGCAAGCAGAAAGAGAAACCCGAGACTTCTCATCGGTATGATGAGGAACATCGTCGCCTGGAGGATATCGTCAGGGACTCCGAGAAGATTTGGGAGGATCGCACATTCGGAATTGCTGCCGGAGGCCTCTCATTATCTTTTGCCATGTTCTCCTTTTTGGTTGGCCAGGGGGTTGTCCGGTCTATAACCGTTTGCATGCTGCTTATCTGGCTGGGCTATGTGGCTTGCCTGACCCTTAACTATTGGAGCCACCGGGAGAGCATCCGGATTTGTCGGCAACTGCAGCAGGACCTGTGCGAGGACAGGCATAAGGGACTCCCGTATGACGATACCCGGCTCAAGGCGCGTTACTCGGGCGGCAACAAGAAAATGGAGTGGATCAACTATATAACGGAAGGTTTGCTTATTGCCAGTGTCCTGTCCACATTGTTTTATACTTTCTGCATCTCTTTAAGATAATGATGAATATGGGAAAGCAAGAAATTAAAAATGGCTTGAACCCGGGAACCCCGACCCCGGGAGATCCGTCCCCGAGACCGACCAACCAGCCCTCGTACGACCACGGCCAGACCTCGCTTGAGAAAGGCCTCTCTCCCGGATGGCCGACGCCGGAGACAGATTTCGTAAATCGGGGATAACAAGACCCCGGACCCCTCCGTCGTCATCCGCCGACGTGATCCGGAATCTCATACCGATAAGGATATAAGCTAGTTCGTTTGAAGTTCGTTTGAAGTTCGTTTGAAGTTCGTTTGAAATTCGTTTGAAGTTTAGAAGAATGCCAGATATCAGATCAAGAATTAATCCCGCTTTGACCCTTTCCCCTGCCGATAGAAGAGAGTTTATGGTGAGCTTGTCGAACCAATTTAACATTTAACAAATTAACGTTAACAGGTAACACCTGAGGCCGATAGGCCGAGATGAAAGAGGAGCCGACCCGCTCCAGGCACATTTGCGGAACAAGTCCGCAAAAGAGCCTTCCGCAGGAAAGCGGAGCAGCCCAATGCCAGACAAGCTGGCATCCGGCTGCAGATTAAATAAGCGGACAAGCCGCACGAGCCCGAAGGGCGAGAAGAAGAGAAAATAACAATTTTACGATATAATGTTAGACAAAAACTCAAAAATCTATGTGGCGGGCCACAATGGCTTGGTAGGCTCTGCCATATGGAATAACCTCAAGCAAAGAGGATATAACAACCTGGTGGGCCGCAGTCATAGGGAGCTGGACCTCACGGACCAAAACGCGGTCAAGGCGTTCTTTGATGAGGAACAGCCCGATGCCGTGGTGCTGGCGGCTGCCTTTGTGGGCGGTATCATGGCCAATATGCTCTACCGTGCGGACTTCATTATGATGAATATGAAGATCCAGTGCAACGTCATCTCCGAGGCCTACGCCCACGGAGTAAAGAAACTGCTGTTTCTGGGTTCCACTTGCATCTATCCTAAGAATGCACCACAGCCCATGAAGGAGGACTGCCTCTTGACCAGCCCACTGGAATACACTAACGAGGAGTACGCGATTGCGAAGATTGCGGGCCTCAAGATGTGCGAGAGCTACAACCTGCAGTACGGCACCAACTACATTGCCGTGATGCCCACCAACCTTTATGGCCCCAACGACAACTTCCACCTAGAGAACAGCCACGTTATGCCCGCCATGATGCGCAAGGTGTATCTGGCCAAACTGATTCATGATGGCGCCTGGGACAAGATTGCCATTGACCTGAACAAGCGTCCCGTTGAGGGCGTGACCGGCATAGCCAGCAAAGAAGACATCCTGAAAGTGCTGGCCAAGTACGGCATAGAAAACAACAAAGTAACCCTCTGGGGCACCGGCAAACCCCTCCGCGAGTTCCTTTGGAGCGAAGATATGGCCGATGCCAGCGTGCACGTGCTGCTTAACGTGAACTTCAGCGATATCATTGGCATTGAGAAATACTCCAGCGTTCACTATGGTGCCAGCACCGATGGAGCTGTTGACCGTAACCACAGTGCCGGCCGTGGCGGCTACATCCCCAGCCTGGGCGAGATCCGAAACTGCCACATCAATGTGGGCACTGGCAAAGAGCTTACCATCCGTGAACTCTCCGAGCTGGTTGTCAAGGCCGTTGGCTTTGAGGGCACTGTTGAGTTTGATGCCAGCAAGCCTGATGGTACCATGCGTAAACTCATTGATGTAAGCAAACTCCACAGCCTTGGTTGGACTCATAAGATTGAGATTGAGGATGGTGTGGCAAAGCTGTTCCAATGGTATAGAGATAGTTTGAATTAATTATTATTGAACACTATATGAAGATTGCATTGATAACCGGTGTGACTGGACAAGATGGTTCATACCTTTCCGAGTTTTTACTTGAAAAAGGTTACGAGGTTCACGGCATCATTCGTCGCAGCAGTGTGGATTTCCGCGAACGCATTGCACACCTCGAGGGCAAGCCCCACTTCCACCTACATTATGCCGACCTGGGTGACTCCATGTCCATTGTGAAGGTCGTGGACAAAGTGAAACCCGATGAGATCTACAACCTGGCCGCACAGAGCCACGTACAGGTGAGCTTTGACTCTCCTGAGTTCACTGCAGATGTTGACGCAACGGGTGTACTCCGTGTATTGGAGGCCGTCCGTGCCTGCCACCTGGAGAAGACCTGCCGTGTTTACCAGGCCAGCACCTCTGAGCTCTATGGTAAAGTAGAAGAAGTCCCTCAGAACGAGAATACCCCCTTCCATCCTTACAGCCCCTATGCGGTTGCCAAACTTTACGGCTTCTGGATTGTGAAGGAATACCGTGAGGCATACAATATGTTCTGCTGTTCTGGTATACTGTTCAATCACGAGTCTGAACGCCGTGGCGAGACCTTTGTCACCCGTAAGATTACGCTTGCCGCTGCCCGCATCAGCCAGGGCCTGCAGGACTGCCTTTACCTGGGCAACCTTGATTCCCTGCGTGACTGGGGCTATGCTAAGGACTATGTGGAGTGCATGTGGCTCATCCTGCAGAATAAGGAACCTGAAGACTTTGTCATTGCTACCGGTGTGCAGCACTCTGTCCGTGAGTTCACCGACCTCGCTTTCCGCCATGCCGGCATTGAGCTTAAGTTTGAGGGTAAAGGCATTGACGAGAAAGGTATCGTAGTTAAAGGCCCCGAGGCATTGGTTGGCAAGACCGTTGTTCGCGTAAGCGAGGATTTCTATAGACCGACGGACGTTGTGAACCTTTGGGGCGATCCGACGAAAGCGAAAGCTAAGCTTGGATGGAATCCTGCTAAGACCAGCTTTGAGCAGTTGGTTGAACTGATGGTTGAGCACGATATAGCTAAAGTGGCAAGCGAAGGAGCAGCAGCTAAGGTTAGAACCAACCTTGCTGAGTACTTGGAGAAAGGAATAGTGAAGTAACGGGTAACAGTTAACGCTTCAGGCACAGTGCCGCTTTCGCGTCACAGAGCCTTCCGCTTAAAATTGGCAACATACAGACCCTTTCTCTTTGAAAACTAAGATTACTGAAGCAAATAAGGCAAATGGCAACATTCGTCCACTTATCCGTATATTGAAATATTGGAATGCAAGAAACGGGAACCCTTTTGCATCATTTGAGTTAGAGAAAAGGATATGTGATTATCAATACTGGTATTGGAATTCAAACCTGGAGGATTGTTTCTATGCTGTGGTTGGAACACTATACGCTGACTATGGGCTTTCGCAGATAAAGAAGAATGCTATCAATAATCTTAAAAACAAAGCCCAATTAGCTCAACAATATAAGCAGCAAGGGTTTACAGGTTATGCTGAAACTACAATTATGACATTATTTGAATAGTATAGTATATAGCGGCTTCCGCTCTTACGTACTAAAGACCAAAGAGCTAATCTGAGATAGTGCTTAGGCGAAACAAAGTGAATTAACAGTTAACGAGTTAACATTTTACATTCTACGGCTTCCAGTCATTACGCGCAACCTGTGGCTCTTGATGGGGCAAAGGTATTCCGCATAGCTATGGAAACTGCCTGATAGTCGCTGACGAAATGAGATAGGATATATTACTTAATGGCCAAGGCTGAGATTTGATAGGACAGAAAGAGAAAAGAATTACATCTTACATCTACCTTTTTACATCATACATCTTCACGGTCTTCCGCACAGCCTGAAGCCCCAACCATAGGGAGCAGGCTCTTATCAGGGTCTCTCATAAATATAAGGTTCAATAACCTGATAACCCTGCCTCCATTTTAAAACAAAGTTTGATGCAATTATATCCTCTACTTTTTAAACCAAATTTACGCCCTATGGTCTGGGGAGGTAATCGGATTAGGCCATACAAGGATTTAGAACCCAATGACGAACCAATAGGTGAAAGCTGGGAAGTTAGTACTTACCCTACACTCCCAAGTGTTATTAGTAACGGTGTATTTTCGGGAAGGCAGTTAGCTTCAGTGATTGAGGAGTACCCAGATGAGATCATGGGAAAGGCCGTAAACAAAAAGTATAAGGGAGAGTTCCCTTTACTCGTTAAGTTTATTGATGCTAAAACAGACCTAAGCATTCAGGTGCACCCTAATGACGAAATGGCAAAGCGTGAGCATGGAGGAATGGGTAAGACAGAGGTATGGTATGTAATAAAAGCGGACGAAGGCGGAAAGCTTTATTCTGGATTCAAAAAGCAGATAACTCAAGAAGAGTACCGGCAACGGATAGCAGATGGCACTATAACCGAAGTACTTGCAGAACACTTCGTAAAACCAGGTGATGTCTTCTATATTCCTGCTGGACGTGTTCACGCCATTTGTGGAGGCATATTGTTAGCTGAGGTTCAACAATCCTCGGATTTGACGTATAGAATATATGATTATAACCGCCCTGGTTTAGACGGTAAGCCTCGTGAACTGCACACTGAACTTGCTTCAAAAGCGCTCAACTTTCAAGTAGAAGAGAACTACCGTACTGATTATAGAGATGATTTAGATAAAGCAAATAAGGTTATCAGTTCCCCTTACTTTGATGTTCGTGTTATGGAGCTAACAAAGCCTATGCATAGGAACATGCTTAAGTACGACAGTTTTGTTATCTCTATGTGTTTTGAGGGCGATTGTAAGATACGTGTACGCAGTACCGGCGATGAGATTATTCTTAAAGAAGGTAACAGCACTTTAATCCCGGCTTCGATAGCGGATTATGAGATTATTCCGTTAACTGCCAAAACACGAATTCTGGATTCCTTTATCAATAATATGGAGAAGGATATAGTGCACAGAATTAAAAGGAGTCTTATATACCGGAGAAGGAGCCGTCGTGTGCGATTTTGTCCAGAGGCCTAATAATTAAGATTTTCAAAAAATACAATAATGAGCAATAATCATGTTGTTATTATGGCCGGTGGAGTAGGCAGCCGTTTCTGGCCGCTGAGCACTCCTGAATATCCTAAGCAGTTTATAGACATCCTGGGCTGTGGGCGCACTTTGATTCAACTGACAGTTGACCGCTTCAAGGGTGTGTGTCCAATGAACAACTTTTGGGTTGTCACTAATGCCAAGTATGTGGAGATCGTCCGTGAACAATTACCTGAGATTCTCGCCAGTCATATCCTAGCAGAACCTGCTGCTCGTAATACTGCCCCTTGTATTGCATGGGCTTGTTGGAGTATTAAGAAAGAAGATCCGCAGGCGAATGTGGTGGTTACTCCTGCTGATGCGGTTGTGATGAATCCGGAAGAGTTCCGTAGGGTAATCAACAATGCGTTGGTCTTCACTGATACTCACAATGCCATTGTTACTATTGGTATCAAGCCCTCACGCCCTGAAACCGGCTATGGATATGTAGAAACCGCAGGTGTTGAGGCTGGAGAAATTCATAAGGTTGCAGCATTCAAGGAGAAACCCGACCATGAAACTGCAGAACAGTATCTGAAAGCAGGCAACTATCTTTGGAATGCAGGCATATTCGTATGGAATGTGGAGACCATCGTTTCTTCCATCACTAAATACAACAGTCAAATAGCTGGTTTAATGAATCGTATAGCCAAATCATTTGGCAGTAATGAGGAGAAACAGGTTGTAGAAGGCCTTTTCCCTCTTTGCGAGAAGATATCCATAGACTATGCTGTAATGGAACCAGCTTCTAAGGATGGAATGGTTTATACCCATCCTGCAGGCTTTGGTTGGAGTGACTTGGGAAACTGGGCCTCATTACATGACAAGTTGAGCAAAGATGAGAATAACAATGGAGCAGTAGGCAATGTAAAGTTGTATGATTGCACCAACTGCGTTGTACATGCTGAAGGCGCAAAGAAGGTTGTCCTTCAAGGATTGGATGGTTATATCTTCAGTGAAAAGAATGGCCAAATCCTTTTGTGTAAGCGAAGCGAAGAACAACGTATAAGAGATTTCTCCGCGGAATAAAATAACGGGATTTACAGACAATTTAATAATGTAAACAATATGATTAATGTTATTGGCTTAGGCTACATCGGTCTCCCGACCGCATTGATGATGGCTTCTCATGGAGTGGAAGTCATTGGTACTGACTACAACAAAGAGTTGGTGGCAACACTCAACGCTGGTAAGACCACATTTAAAGAGGATGGTCTTGATGAACTTTTCCAGGCTGCCGTTAAGGCTGGAATCAAGTTCACCACCGAGTATCAGAAGACTGATATGTATATTGTCAGTGTTCCTACTCCTTACGACAAGTTCTCCAAGAAGGTGGATGCTTGTTATGTGGTAGCAGCCGTCAAGGAAGTAATGAAGGTATGCCCCAAGGGCGCAACTGTAGTTGTTGAATCTACTGTCAGCCCCGGAACCATTGATAAATTCGTGCGCCCCGTCATTGAGGCCAACGGCTTCAAGATAGGTGAAGACATAAATCTTGTTCACGCTCCTGAGCGTATCATCCCCGGCAATATGGTGTATGAACTGCTCCATAACAACCGCACCATTGGTGCAGATAGCAAGGAGATTGGTGAGAAAGTAAAGAGTTACTATGCCAGCTTCTGTCAAGGTGAGATTGTCGTAACCGACATCCGTACCGCTGAGATGACAAAGGTGGTTGAGAATACTTACCGTGCAGTAAATATTGCTTTTGCAAACGAGCTTTCACGTATCTGCCGTCACGACAACATGGACGTGTATGAGATTATCAAGATCTGCAACATGCATCCCCGTGTAAACATTCTTCAACCCGGTCCTGGTGTTGGTGGCCATTGCATTTCCGTTGATCCTTGGTTCTTAGTCGGTGACTATCCTCAGCTTGCCAAGGTGATTGATGAATCTATGAAGACCAATGACTATCAGCCGGTCTTCGTGCTCGAAAGAATCCACGAAATCATGAAAGAGCACAACATCACAGATAACCGACGCGTAGGTCTTTATGGTCTTACCTACAAGGAGAATGTGGATGATATTCGCGAGAGCCCGACTCTCCAGATGCTGGACATTCAGGAACGCCATTTGGCACGTCCACTGAAGACATTTGATCCCTTCTTCACTCAGAAGGAGATTGTCAAGAATCAGATTCTGGACTTCGACCAGTTCCTCAATGAGGTTGATATGGTTGTCATCATGGTGAAGCATGACCATATCAAGCAGAATTGGGATAAGTTGAAGGGCAAGGTTATTCTTGACTGCCACAATATTTGCCCTCTTGGAGGAGTATACCACATTTAAATAATGGATTTCTGGCAGCACAGGTGAAGCGTGAGTTTGCAGTTCGATACTGCCTGCCAGAACAAATAATAATATGAACTATTGTGCCAATGAGTGCAGAGCAAAGCTTGTTTTAGCTATGCCGAGTACAGCCAATAGTGCATGATAAAACTTGTTTTAGCATGAAAGGAATCGTACTCGCCGGTGGTTCCGGTACCAGGCTTTACCCTATCACCAAGGGTGTTAGCAAACAACTTTTACCCATCTATGATAAACCAATGGTTTACTATCCCATCAGTGCATTGATGCTGGCTGGGATACGTGACATCCTCATCATTAGCACCCCTTACGACCTTCCTGGTTTTAAGCGCCTCCTGGGTGATGGTTCAGACTATGGTGTTCACTTTGAGTATGCAGAGCAGCCTTCTCCAGATGGCCTTGCTCAGGCATTCATTATTGGTGAAAAGTTTATCGGTAACGACAGTGCATGCCTGGTTCTTGGTGATAACATTTTCTATGGTGCTGGCTTTACCACTTTGCTCCGTAATGCCGTAAAAGAAGCTGAGGAGAATAAGAAGGCTACAGTATTTGGCTACTGGGTCAGTGATCCGGAACGATATGGAGTAGCGGAATTTGATAAACAGGGTAATTGCCTTAGCATTGAAGAAAAGCCCAAAGAACCCAAGAGTAATTATGCTGTTGTAGGCCTCTATTTCTACCCCAACAAAGTGGTAGATGTGGCCAAGCACATCAAACCCTCTGCTCGTGGTGAACTGGAAATTACCACAGTGAACCAGGAGTTCCTGAAAGATGGCGAGCTAAAGGTACAAGTCTTTGGCCGTGGATTCGCATGGCTCGACACTGGTACTCACGACAGTTTGGCTGGAGCATCAACTTTTGTTGAGGTCATTGAAAAGCGTCAGGGATTGAAGGTTGCCTGCCTAGAAGGTATTGCATATCGTAATGGATGGATTACTGAAGAGAGAATGAGGGAAATTGCTAAACCAATGTTAAAGAATCAGTACGGCCAATACCTGCTCAGGGTAATTGATGAGAAAAAAGAAGACGTTGATTCAGATACGTTCCGTTATAAAGATTAAGAATATGGCCATGACGGTTGAAGATGTCAAGATAGTTGAACTTCCCAAGTTCACAGACCCACGGGGAAACCTTTCTTTCGTAGAGCAGTTAAATCATATTCCTTTTGAAATAAAAAGGACGTATTGGATTTATGATGTTCCAGGAGGTGAGAATCGTGGAGGGCATGCTTTTAGAAAGAACGATGAGTTTATAGTGGCACTTTCTGGAGCATTCGATGTAATTGTGGATGACGGGAAAGAAAGGAAAAGGTTTGCCCTCAACCGTTCTTATTATGGGCTTTATATTCCAGCTGGTCTTTGGAGGACTATGGAGAACTTTTCCACCAACTCTTTGGCGCTGGAGTTTGGCTCCATCCATTATGACAGGGCGGACTATGTAGAAGACTATGTCCAATTCTTAAAACTGAAAAGCAATGGCGAAATATAGTGTTTTTGACTGCACGATGGTGGAGCTGGATAAACATCATAGCGATCGTGAGGGCAACCTGACTGTTGTGGAGAATGGATCCACTCTGCCGTTTGATGTGAAACGAGTCTATTATCTCTATGATATTCCTGGGGGTGAAGGTAGGGGAGCACATGCACACAGAGACTTAGAGCAGCTGATTATAGCTGCATCAGGTTCTTTTACCGTGACACTTGATGATGGTAAGTGTAAACGTAGTTTCTTGTTAAATCGCCCTTATCAGGGTCTTTATGTGAAACCTGGCTTGTGGAGAGATCTCGTGGATTTTTCATCAGGAGCCGTAGCAATGGTATTGGCCAGTGATGTTTATCAGAAAGAGGACTATATACGTGATTATGATGATTTTATTAAATTTAGACAGAGATGATTATATTACCAGAGGATTATACTATTGAAAAGTATGGTATAAAGGCGCGCTTTGTAGGCGTTAACGATGTTGATTTCGTTCTCAGTTTGCGTTCCGATAAAGAACTCACTCGCTTTATACACCAAACAGATAATAATCGTGACCTTCAAATTAAGTGGATCGAAGGATATAAAGAGCGAGAACGAGAAGGAAAGGAGTACTATTTCATCTTCAGCAAGAATGGTGTTGATTATGGCCTTGAAAGACTATACAATATTAATGAGGAGAACTTTACTCATGGGAGTTTTTTGTTCAAACCTGAATCACCCCTTGGGATGTCTTCCTTATGTGATATTATTACAAGGGAAGTTGGTTTTGATGTATTAGGTATTCCTGTTAATTTATTTGATGTTAGAAAGGGGAATAATAATGTCCTTCACTATCATAAAACTTTTCAACCAACTTTCCTATATGAAACGGAATTAGACAATTTCTTTGAGTTAACAAAAGAGAATTTTAATAAAAACAAGCAAAAGTATATTAGAATATTTTATAAGCATTGATTATTATGGACAAAAAAAGAATTGAAGAAATTGTTCTTGGAACAATTAAGGATTATTGTGATAGAAGTGGTATCACTGAAGAGTTAAACATGGATACCCATCTGATTGGCCGTACAAGAATTATGGACTCTATGGGTCTTGTGAATACCATTGTTGATATTGAGACTGCATTCCTTGATGAGGATGTCGAAATTACTCTTACGTCAGAAACTGCGATGTCTCTACGCCTGAGCCCGTTTAGGACTATTGGTTCATTGTGTGATTACATCGCCCGTCAACTTGGATTAGAGGAGGAACAATGAACCGAGTAATCATTATCACAGGCACCCGCAAGGGTATTGGTCGCTATTTGGCAGAACAATACCTTGCGGAAGGTGACAAGGTATATGGATGCAGCCGTCGCAACACTGACCTTGAGCACCCTAACTACAGCCACACTAATCTGGATGTCTCCAGTGAGGAAGATGTGATGGCATTTGTGCGCAACGTGTATAAGGAAAACAAACATATTGATGTGCTCATCAATAATGCCGGCTGTGCGGCTATGAACCACTTCTTGCTGACGCCTTATACTACTGCACAAAGGGTTTTCAATACCAACTTCATGGGTACATTCCTTATGTGCCGTGAAGTGGCTAAGTATATGGTCAAGGCTAAGACTGGCCGCATTGTGAACTATTCAACTGTGGCCGTGGCTTTGAATCTTCATGGTGAGCTTGTTTACTCTGCTTCAAAAGCAGCGGTAGAGCAGCTTACTAGAGTTCTTGCAGATGAGATTGGTGAGAGTGGTATTACTGTGAATGCCGTTGGCCCTACGCCTATTGACACCGATCTTATCAAGAACGTGCCGGAGGATAAGCTGCAAGACCTGCTGAGCCACCAGTGCATTAAGAGATTTGGAAAATTTGAGGATGTGAAGAATGTCATTGACTTCTTCCTACGTCCTGAAAGCGATTTTATCACTGCACAAACTATCTACCTTGGAGGGGTAGTTTAACTTAACGATATGAATTGGCTAATTGAAAAGATTAAGGAAGGCGGCGAAAAGACAGCTGTCATCTTCAAGGAGCAGGAGTACTCCTATAATGCGTTGTATGAGCGCATCTGCGCTGATTATTCGCGAGTTCAGAACACATTTAAACCTGGCGAAGTGGTTGCCATTGTCTCGGACTATTCGTTCGAGTCAATTGCCCTGTTCTTTGCCCTGCACGAGAATAGGAATATCATTGTTCCTATCACGACCAAAGTACAGGCAGAGATAGATGACCGTATTGCTACCGCTGGCTGCAATCAGTGTGTTACGATTGCAGATGGCGAGTGGACTGCTACGAAGAGAGTTGTTAATGAAGAACCGCACCAACTGGTTCGCCAATTACAGGAAGGTGGACACTCCGGCCTTATTCTTTTCAGTAGCGGTTCTACGGGCAAGCCCAAAGCCATGATACACAATCTAGACAACCTGATTGATACATATCAGGGCAAGCGGGGAAAGAGCATTGTATTCCTCATCTTCTTGATGTTTGACCACATTGGAGGTTTGAACACCTTGCTTAACTGCTTGTCAATGAATGTGGCAATGGTGTTCCCGGAGACCCGCGAGCCAGACCATGTTGCACACTTGATTGAGAAGTATCATGTGTTTGTGTTGCCGGCATCACCTACATTCCTTAACCTGATGCTTATTGCTGAGTGCCATAAGCGCTTTGATCTCTCGTCTGTACGTATGATTACCTATGGTACAGAACCTATGCCGGAAAGCTTATTAGTGAAGCTTAAAGAGGCATTCCCGAGTGTCAAATTCCTGCAGACTTTCGGAACGAGTGAAACTGGTATTTCTGCAACATCCAGCTATTCCAGCACAAGTACGTTCCTCAAGATTGATGATCCGAATACTGAATACAAGATTATCAATGGAGAGTTGTGGCTTAGGAGCAAGACACAGATAATGGGTTACCTGAATGCCAGTATGGAACGCTTTACTGATGATGGCTGGTTCCGCACTGGTGATATGGTTGAAGAGAAGGATGGCTACATCAAGATTGTTGGCCGTAATAGCGATATTATCAATGTGGGTGGAGAAAAGGTGCTTCCTAGTGAAGTTGAATCTGTTCTTTTCCAGATGCCGCATGTGAATGATGTTATCGTTTATGGCGAGAGCAATCCTATCACTGGTCAGATGGTTGTAGCTAAGGTTCTTTATGATCAGGAAGTAAAGCTTTCTGAATTGAAGAAACTCGTTGTGGATTTCTGTGCGGACAAGCTCACTCGCTATAAGATACCTGCAAAGGTGGTTAAGATGAGCGAGGCAGAATATACCGAGAGATTTAAGAAAAAGAGAATATGATTCCATTCCTTTCATTAAAAGATGTTACCGCTCTTCACGGAGTCGAGATTAATGAGGCTGTTAGCCGTGTAGTAAACGGAGGCTGGTACCTTCAAGGTAAAGAGAACGAGCGGTTTGAAGAAAACTACTCTAATTTTATTGGAACAAAGTATACCATTGGGTGCGCCAATGGTCTGGATGCTCTTATCTGGATTTTCCGTGCGTACATTGAGATGGGCGTAATGCAGCCTGGTGATGAAGTGATTGTTCCTGCAAACACCTATATTGCCACCATCCTTGCTATTACGGAGAATGGCCTGAAGCCCGTTCTTGTTGAGCCTAAACTTAATACGCTGGAGATAGATGATGACCTAATTGAGGCTGCTATTACTCCTAAGACAAAGGCTATTGCCATTGTACACCTCTATGGCCGCAATGCCTACACAGATAAGATTGGCGCACTCTGCAAGAAGTACAATCTGAAATTGATAGAGGACAATGCACAGGCTCATGGCTGTAAGCATATTGATGGACGTGTTACTGGTTCTATTGGTGATGCCGCAGGCCATAGTTTCTATCCAGGCAAGAACCTTGGAGCTCTTGGTGATGGAGGTGCAGTTACATCCAATGATCCTGAGTTGGCAGATGCAGTACGCGCCTTGGCTAATTATGGCTCACAAAAGAAGTATGTTTTCAAATATTGTGGTAGAAATAGTCGTTTGGATGAGATTCAAGCTGCCGTACTGGATGTGAAGTTGAAGTATCTGGTTGATGATAATGCCCACCGCAAAGAGGTTGCTCATTACTATTATGAGCATATCAACAATCCGCTTATTACACTGCCTGATTTGCTCCCTGACGAGCAGAATGCATATCATTTGTTCCCGATTCTGGTTGCTGATGGCAAGCGTGATGCTCTGCATGATTATCTGGAACAAAATGGTGTGGGTACGGTATGCCATTACCCTATTGCACCCCACAAACAGGAGTGCTATGCCAAGGAAGAATGGAATATTCCTCAGATGAGTTTGCCCATTACAGAGAAGATTGCTGATGAGGAATTGAGTTTGCCAATTGGGCCTGTTATTAACGAAAACGAAATAGCCGAAGTGGTAAGACTGATTAATAAATTTAAATAATACAATATAATTATTATATCATGGAGCATGGAGTGATAAAAAATGAAAGTAAATCGAGTATTGAACTACTATGTATTTATAGTTAATGGAGAATTCAAATAACGTAAATTCATATAGAAACGTTTTCAAGGCTACTGCTCTTTTTGGTGGTGTTCAGGTTTATCAGATACTTATTAGCATCGCAAAGAGTAAATTTATTGCAGTTCTATTAGGCCCTGCTGGAGTTGGGATTTTAGGCTTGTACCAAAACTCGCTTCAACTCATCCAGAGTATTACATCTATGGGCTTGTCATCAAGTGCAGTCCGCGATGTAAGTGATGCAAATGGTCGGGATGATCAAGAGAAAGTAGGCGAAACCCTTTCTGTTATTAGGAAACTTGTATGGGCAACTGGTATTTTAGGTCTGACTGCGGTTGCCGCTTTTTCACCTTTCCTAAGCAAGTTCGCCTTTGGGAATTATGATTACACTGTACCGTTCCTCTTTCTTTCAGTGACTTTGTTATTGGATCAATTGTGTGCAGGTCAAAAGGTCGCTTTGCAAGGTCTTAGAAAATTGAAGTATTTAGCGAAGGCTACGGCGGTTGGTTCGACACTTGGTCTGTGCTTTTCTGTTCCACTTTACTACTTGATGGGTATTAAGGGTATAGTACCTACGCTTGTATTAACTTCATTAACTAATCTAGCTCTATCTTGGTTTTTCGCAAGAAAACTTAATATAAATACGCCAGCTGTAACTATAAAGAAAGCTATTATAGAAGGACGTGGAATGTTGACAATGGGGATTAGTATGAGTATTACTAATGTATTGAGTTATCTTGTTTCTTATTTATTGCTGGGATTTCTGAGTAGAGAAGGTGGTGTTGAAGAAGTTGGACTGTTTAATGCGGGTCAAGCGATTATTCTCACTTACACAGGATTAGTACTTAATGCAATGAGTACGGATTATTACCCAAGATTAGCAGCTGTTAGTAATGATAACAACGCATCTAAGGTTATCATTAACCAACAGGCGGAAATAGGGGTACTGATTTTGGCACCACTACTAACAATCTGTATAATTTTTATGCCGGTAATAGTTACCCTTTTATATTCTGATAGCTTTCATGGGGCTAATATTTATATTGTATTCGCTGCGTCGGGAATGTTATTAAAACTAATGTCTTGGTCGATTGCGTATGTTTTTATAGCGAAAGGGGAGTCGAAATTGTTTGTGATAAATGAAACGATTATTAATATTGTTATTATGGTTGTAAATATCTGTGGATATAAGGTGGCCGGATTAATGGGAATGGGTATCGGCTTTATTATTTGCTATTTTGTATACTTTATTCAAGTATATGTGATTGCAAGAATAAAATATGGATATAGAATATCAAATAATTGTATAAAAACACTTGGCGTTCAAAGCCTTTTGATAATTATCTCTTTGGTAATCTACTTGTCTTTGACATCCTATTTGAGATACTCATTCGGCTCTTTAGTTATCATAGCATCCGCGCTATACTCTCTATATTATTTAAACAAATTATTGGATTTAAAGTCCGTGATTAAAAAAAAGTAGATGGCATATAATAAAGTATGTTTTTTCACCGATGTCGTTTCTGGATATGGTGGGGCTCAAAGACTAATTATTCGCAGGTGCAAATACCTAAATAGTTTAGGCGTGCGGACTTATGTAGTGGTAAGGAGACATTTCCCAAATTACGTTCTTGAAAAGGAATTTTCAAATATACCTGTCCTGTATGAACCTATTTTTGATAAACCTTTTTCACTTATAAATAGAAAAACAAAGGAAGAGGTTCTCACCAGACTAAGTTTATTTATTAAGGGACTTGACGAGCAATGCCTTATAGAGAGTCAATCGCTTCAAGAAGCGGTATGGGCAGAGTATGTAGCGGCTCGTTACGGATCTAAACATATTTTTTACTCAATTGATGGGTTTGAAAGGTTTTCAAGGTATATTTATTATCCCTATAAATGGTTCTTCATCCAAAAGTACCATAACAGAGAAGTGTATGGAATCACAAAAAAAAGCGTTGCAATAGCACTCGATAAAAAGAATGTTGAAACAGATTTGGTATTAGAGATTCCTTTTGACCCAGGTGAGATTGATGAGATAATGGAGCCACAGATATCTCTTCACAAAGATGGGTATATATCAATTATTACAATAACTCGCTTAGATAAACAGTACTTAGTGCCTTTTATTAATGATGTTATAAGGTACTGTGATAATAATCAGAAAAAAATATATTTGATAGTATGTGGTGGTGCGACAGACGCAAGAATAAAGGAAAAACTAGATCATTTGTATTCAGGAGAGCATTGCTCTGGCAACCTTATTATTGAGTTTGTTGGTGCAATTAAAATGGGCAAGAATCTGTTTGACCCCTCAATTTACTTCTTTGGAATGGGTACAGCAATTCTTAATTCTGCTTCATTTGGATGCGCTTCTGTGGTCATTACTCCCCAGGCACACACGCTATACTATTCGCTTTTTGGTAGGGATACATTAGAATTTGGATGTTGCGACAAGTCACAATCATATCCATTGTCCACTATACTGGATGGTTTAATAGAAAGCCCTCATTTACGGTCATGGATTCAGGATGGTTACGATACTGTTAGTAAACTCTATTCGTTAGAGGCTTTTCACAATAAGTATCTTAGTTTGCTTGAGAGTTCAAAGGATAATGTTTTTTTTAAGTTTAAGAAATATTTGATTTGTTCCGTTTTGTTTGATTTTTTAGTAAGAATATTTCGGATTATTCGTTCACAGATAAAGGCTATACTATAATGTTAGATTATCAAATTGATCTTACAGTTCTAGTAGTCATAGTATTGTTCAATATTGGACTATGTTGGGTCTTGTGCAAAAAGTATAGAAACTTTAATCACAAGATAGCGATTATATCTATTTTTTCATTTAATTGTCTTTATGCAGGTTGTGGTATATCATTAAAAGGATGTAATAGCTTATACGCGTTATATTATGTTGTGTATTTTCTGGTTTTCTTTTTTGTGTTGAAGGCCAGATTAACAGAACGGAAAACAACCAAAAGAGAGGCCGCTGTCGATTATTTACTGATACGATATGCAACAACAATAATAATAGTATATACGCTATTAAATTTCTCATCACTGGTCTACCCTGTGATTAAGGTGGGCAACTTGATTCATCCGCCTTCTCCTGATGTTAGAGCGTGGCTTGATTTAGTGTATGACAATCAGGAGAAATCATTTCTAGGTTCAGTGATATATATGCTTCAAAATTTGTTGCTCCCTTTTTATTATTTTTCTCTTTATAAGTACAATGATAACATCAAGAAGATAGCTACTATTCTATTCTTAAATCTTTATATATCTTATTGTGCGGCTGGCAATATAGGAAGGAGTAGTATACTTGTGAGCGTCTTGATAATCTTTTTTGCACTGTTAAATAAGTTTGATAAAAAAAATAGAAAAAGGATCATAATAGGAAGCTTGCTTGTGTTGCCTCTCTTGTTGGTAGGTTTTTATCAATATTCGTTGATTAGAGTTGGAGATGATATAAATATTGGAATCAGTACTGTAGATATTATCTCGATACTTTTTGGACAAGAGATTGGTTACCCATTATGGTTTGATTCTTATTATGGCCATTATAATACTTCCTCTACCGTAAAGTATTTCGTATGGCTGTTGTTGTTATTATTCCCGGGATTTATGAAAGGGGACATGGGTAATTATAGGCTTAATGCCGAATTTACATATTTAACGACAGGAATGTTACCTGGCGACCCTAATTTTTCTATAAAGCTACCAGGAATGGTTGGTGAGTCAATTTATGTTTTAGGCCCATATTTCTTTTTTATTCATGCAGTATTGTTCGCAATAATTGTTTCCATTGTTTTAAATTATTTATTGGCGAACAAGAAATTGTCATTCTTGTTGTACTTCTACATTATTTCATTCTCGTTTGATATTGCCAGGGGTGGGACGACAGCAGTTTACCCGCTTGTGATTAAGCATTTTTTGTTATTCATTATTATAGTATATTTAGTTGAACGGAAGTTAAGGAAACATAAAGTTAATATTAGTTATGATTAGAAAAATTATCAGACGCCTTCGCCTAGAATTCTTGCGTCGATTTAACTTGTTGGGTTATAACTGTTATATGTATGAGTTGGCGACTGGGCGTAAAGTAGATTTGAAGAATCCTAAGACAATGGATGAGAAAATCATCTATATGAGCTTCTTCACAGATACTAGTCGATGGTCAGAGTGTGCTGACAAAGTTAAAGTGAGAGAGTATATCAAGGAGTGTGGGTATGAGAATATTCTCACAAAGCAGTTTGGCGTTTATGAAACGCCAAGTGAGATAGATTATAAACAGCTTCCAGAAGGGTTTGTTATAAAAACCAATAACGCCAGTGGAACAAATATCATTGTGAGAGAAAAGTCGAAGGCTGACTTTGTTCAAATCAATAAGCAATTGGATAAATGGCTGAAAACTGATTATTCTAAAACATCTGGCGATCCCCACTATAGAGGGATAACTCCTCGCATTCTTGTGGAAGAGCTGTTAGCAGACGATGCACCTTTTAATCGCCCCTCTTTGGCAGATTTTAAGTTCTTTTGTGTTCATGGTATGCCTCAGTGTGTGGAAATGATGACCGATCGTACACGCAATTCTCATAAAAGAAGGTTTTATGATATGAACTGGAATGTGCGCGATGAATGGATGCTGAAAGGATATCCGGTGGCTGATGTGGTGTCAAAACCTGACCCCATTGACGAAATGCGTGATATTGCCACAAAACTATCGCAGCCGTTTAAATTTGTAAGGGTTGATTTTTATATTATTAATAATAAGCCAGTTTTCGGAGAACTTACCTTTACCCCTGGAGAGACTGAATGCTCTGATGAACTAGAAAACTACCTAGGTGGCTTGATACAATTATAAGTATATGGAGTGTTTAAAGACATTTGATAACCATCTGATTCCCATAATCGTAACAGAGCCTTTTTTAAAGGGTTGTTCTGAAGATTATGGTTACTTTGTAGAGTCCGGATGGGTATTGCCGTATTATAGAAAGAGGAAATCCATATTCTCATATATCCGGTTTGTTACAGGAGTAATTAAGTTTGAAGAAGAGCAGGAAAGCGAGGCTACTTTTCTGAACCATCTTGTCGCATACGTAAAGGATAATAAGATGGCTGATATGATAATTGCTCCTCATACTACAGCCGTTTTCCATGCAATACCAGAAAAGTCTGTGGCCTGTGAGTTCGGTTCCTATATTATCGACCTTACCAAGAGCGAAGATGATTTGTTTGCTGCTGTTCATTCCAAACACCGCAATGTTATCCGTAAAGCTGAAAAGGATGGAGTGTCGGTCTCTAATGCAGAGGTGTACAAAGAAGCCTGTAAGAATCTTGTCAATGAAACTGCAGTGAGACAGCATATTAATGTAATAACCGAGGAATCATTTAATGAGATGAAATGCAATCCCAATATTGATTTTTGGGTTGCGGTATATAATGGAGAGGTTGTAGGTGCATCCATCTTGGAATGGTCTCAATATAGCTCTTATTATATTTATGGCGGTTCAGCAGAACATACACATGGCGGAGCTATGAATCTCTTGCATTGGGAGGCAATCAAGAAGATGAAGGAAAGAGGCGTTTTGCGTTATGATTTCGTTGGCGCCCGAATAGACCCAAAGCCAGGCTCTAAACAAGAAGGCATCCAACGATTCAAGGCACGTTTTGGTGGCGAGTTGGATAAAGGTTTTATGTGGAAATATTCGTTTAATCCAATTAAAACGGCTATTTATTACTTCTACATCAGACTAAATGGCTTATTGCATCATACATATACAAAGGACATAATTGATCAGGAAAATGAACGAGACAAATAAGGTATTCCTGACATTTGACTACGAATTGTTTTTTGGCCAGTCGGGCACCATTGATAAGTGTTTGCTGCTTTCAACAGAGGAACTGTTGGCAATACTTGCGAAATATAATATGCTCGCAACTTTCTTTGTTGATGCCACATTCTTGGCTTTTCTTAAAAATCAAGGTTTAAATAGTCATCTGGCCAAAATCGAAAATAACATTCATCTTATTTTGGGCGGAGGACATCGTATAGAACTGCATATCCATCCACAATGGATAGATGCGGTAGCGGATGCGGGTAAGGACACATTTACATTTAAAGACTACCGCTACTATAGTTTGAATGATTGCCCTAAAGAAGTAGAGGAAAACTTGTTCGATGATGCTTTTCAAACACTGGATGGTATTTGTAAGAGATTCGATAGCCGTTATGAAATTAAAGGTTATCGGGCGGGAGGCTGGTGCATAGACAAGTTTGAAAAAGTTAAGCCATTATTTGAGCAATATGGTCTTCTATTTGATTCCTCAGTATTACCAGGGCTCCAGAAGGTAGGTGTTATCCAGTCGTATGACTATTCTGACATCCTATTGGACAAATCAATATACTGTTTTGACAATGATGTTCATGAGACTCTTCTGCAGGGCCGTTTCTTTGAGGTTCCAATAACCATATATAAGGCTGGTATAAATGTGAAATATGCAAGAATAATAAGTCGTCGTTTTCATACAGAAAAACTGATACCATTTGGTGACGGGAAAAGCATTGACCAGAATAATGCGGACTTTAAGAAGAACTGGAAATTTTATTTTGATAAGCTTTTCAGCAGTCAGTATGAAATGTGCTCTATAGATGGTTATTGCAATACATCGAATCTTGTTAAAATTGCCTGTAAGCGAGAGTTCACAACTATAGTAGGTCATCCAAAGTCTTTGACATTAAAATCAATGGAGACATTGGAAGAATTAGGAAAACATAATTTGTGTTTTACAACGATTTATGATTATTTGACGAAATGAAGAAGATTTTCATGATATTAGATGGCCCGCTGGAAACGGATGCACGTGTACTCCGTTCTTTGTCAGCAGCAAAAGCTGCAGGGTGTCTAGTTACGATAATTACTGCGAATACCCAAGAGAGTTTTGAAACTCCGGAGGGCGTAAAGATGATAAATCTACCTTATCTATGTGTAGGTGGTTACAAATATCTCAAGTTTTGTTTAGCTTGCATACGCTATTTCTTCCGTATGAGAAAGAGTATTGATGTGTTATATCTGCACGATTATTTTTCAACTTTTCCAGGTTTACTGCTCTTGCCTTTCTGCAAAAAGAAGAAAGTTGTTTATGATGCGCATGAACTCTTGTTACTGAGGGCGGGTGACTATGCTAACTTCCGAGATAAATTTTTTATCTGGTCTGAGAAAATGATAGTCCATAAGGTAGATTTAATTATTGAAGCAAATGAAGAGCGTGAGAAGGTATTTAAGGACTATTACCACCTTAACAATACAACCAATGTGCTCAATATCACTCAGTTCAAAGGTATTGAAAGAAGGAGTTTAACAGATCAACATGTTATCGTTTATCAGGGCACACTGACAGAGGAAAGAAATCTTTCTTTCTTTATTGAGGCTATCGAGCAGATACTTGATGCAAAATTACTATTTATAGGTGGTGGTCGTTCGATGGAACACTATAAGAAAATGGTTCAAGAAAAAAATCTTGAAGATAGGGTCATGTTTACAGGACGTCTTTCTAATAAAGAAATGATGGAGAAAATGAAGAAAGGTTCAATAGGTATCATTTCATATCCGTTCACCAATATGAATAATATCTATTGTTCGCCCAATAAGATTTTTGAATATGCAGCAATATCCCTCCCATTCATAGCAACGCCTCAGCCATTCATCAAATCTGTTGAGGAAAAATATCATATTGGTAGGACGTTTGAATATGGAAATATCCAGTCTTTTGTAGATAATGTCCAAGAGATTTTTAATCATTATGATGATTATAATCAAACTGAGCAGTTCTTGCGCGATTACAATTACGAAAAGGAATTTAACAAGATGGTTTCATTATTCGAGACCATATAGGATAATATATGGAAATGCGAGTCATAATTGATGAGGTGGCCTTTTCTATTCAAAAGATTGGTGGCATATCTGTGGTCTGGTATGAGTTGATTAAACGTTTGACTAAAGACAAACGTTTTAATACGTCATTCTTAGAATTTGAGAATGCCGGAGAAAACTATTACCGTAAACAATTGGACATTCCTCGTGAATCAATACGACAGATTTTGTCTCAAACGTCGTTCCGCCTTTTGAGATTCATTAACCCAAAGGTAGGGCTAAGGGAACCGTTTATATTCCATTCTTCTTATTACAGGGTAGCTAGAGATTCATCAGCAATTAATGTAACAACAGTACATGATTTTGTTTATGAACGTCGTGGAGGTAATTCGATAAGAAATAGAGTTCACAAGTGGCAGCAAAAAAGGGCAGTTTATATGAGTGACAAAGTCGTTTGTATCTCAGAGAGCACAAAGAGAGACCTATTGTTTTATTATAAAGGGTTCGATGCAAATAAGTTGGTTGTAATATATAATGGTGTTTCAGAGCATTATTTCCCAATTTGTAATATATCGAACATTGATTTGCCATATCCTTATAATAGTTACTTCTTGTTTGTTGGAGCTAGAAAAGAATATAAGAATGCAAAACTAGCCATAGACTCTGTTGCCAAAACAAATGCCAATCTTGTTTTCGTGGGCGCTCCTCTAATGGATGAGGAAATAGTCTATTTGAATAAAAAGATAGGAGAAGAAAGATATTGTTGCCTAACAATGGTTTCTGAAGAGCGTTTGAATCAATTATACAATGGCGCTTTTGCATTGTTATATCTGTCTTCATATGAGGGCTTTGGAATTCCGTGTATTGAAGCCCAGAAGGCTGGTTGTCCGGTTATAGCATATAACTCATCTTCTATTCCTGAGGTCGTATGTGACAAACGCTTACTTATAGATGTACTATCCGAAGATGCCGTTCTTGAAAAAGTGAATTTGTTAGAGAACGAAAGAGAAAGAAATCTTATTATAAACAAGGGTTTAGAATTCTCCAAAACTTTTACATGGGATCGTACATATAAAGAATACGCAAAATTATATAAAGATCTTTTAACAAGCCATAGTTAGATATGGGGGAAAAAATAGTAATAGCATGCCAGTCCTGCGGCTATCTTATACGAGACATGATTCGAGCATATGTGGCTGAAGGTTATATGGTGACACTTTTGACTTCTAAGGGGAGTTGGAATTCGATGAAAGATGAATTGCCAGAGGTTGTTAAGTTTCGCCCAGTGATAACGTATGACAGAACATCTACCTTGAAAAGACTATTTACGTGGGCAATTTGTGCAGTACAAATGTTTTTTAAGATAGTGTTTCTACGCCATAAAAAAGAGATCCTATATGTTAGCAATCCTCCATTTGCGCCATTACTCCCAATAGTTCTTTGTAACAAGTTTTCTATTTTAATATGGGATGTTTATCCTGATGTTTTGGTAAGTCAAGGAGTTTTCGGAAAGGACGCTGCTATTGTAAAATGGTGGTCGAATATTAACAAAAAGGTATTTGTAAAGGCGCGTAAGGTATTCACGATAAGCAATGGAATGAAGGAGTGTCTGGTTAAATATGTTGAGGAAGAGAGAATAAAGGTAATTCCACTTTGGCCGGATAATTCAAACCTACATCGCGTAGATAAATCTCAAAACCAGTTTATTAAAGATAACCAGCTTGAGGGCAAGTTCATTGTAATGTATTCTGGGAATTTGGGAAATACACATCGTATGGATGTATTAGTCGATGTGGCTAAAAATATCCAGGATAAAGATGTTATCTTTGTGATTATTGGTGAGGGTGGAAAGAAAAAGATAATAGAGCAACGTATTTCAGATGAATGTGTTGATAATATACTAATGCTACCATATCAACCTTATGATTTCCTGTCTCATTCTTTGAGCGCTGCAGATATTGCAGTAATAACACTGGATACTCAATCATCTGCGATGAGTGTACCAAGTAAAACATTTAATATGATGTCGCTTGGAGTCCCATTAATGTGCATCGCTTCTCCGAAATCAGAGTTGGGGAATATTGTGAGGAAATATAATGTTGGTGATATTTTTGAGCCCGAAAATGTCAACAGCATGATAGAGTTCGTTCTCAAGCTAAAAACTAATGATTCTGTTAAGAAACTATTTGCAGAAAACTCTCTGAATGCTTCGTTGGATTTCAGCCCTGAAAATGCAAAAATGTTCATAGAATAAATTGAAGGTATGTACAAACACATCTTTAAGCGGCTATTCGACTTTTGTATATCCCTGATAGCTCTTATAATAATCAGCCCTATTCTGTTAGTGGTAACGATCTGGCTTCATTTTGCAAATAAAGGGGCAGGAGCATTCTTTTTCCAAAAAAGACCTGGTAAGGATGCCAAGATTTTCAAGGTCATTAAGTTTAAGACTATGACCGATGAGCGCGATAGTGAAGGAAATCTGTTGCCGGATGCTCAACGGTTAACCAAAGTAGGGAAGTTTGTACGTTCAACTAGCATAGATGAATTGCCGCAGTTAATTAACGTTTTGAAAGGTGATATGGCCCTTATTGGCCCTAGGCCATTATTAGTGCAATACCTGCCTTTGTATTCACCAGAACAGGCTCGACGTCATGAAGTACGGCCGGGTATTAGCGGCTGGGCCCAATGTCATGGACGTAATGCTATTAGCTGGACGGAGAAATTTAAGCTTGATGTCTGGTATGTGGATCACTGCACACTTTGGACAGACATTAGAGTTATATTTATTACAATTAAGAATGTGCTAATGCGGAAAGATATTAATTCCGCAACAGCCGCAACAATGGAGGCTTTTAATGGACATAACTAAAAATAGAATGAAAGATATAGCGATATACGGAGCTGGAGGTTTTGGGCGTGAAGTAGCATGTCTTATCAAAAGAATAAATGATAGCAACCCGACCTGGAATCTAGTAGGTTTCTTTGATGACAATCCTTCCTTGAAAGGAAAGATGATTTCTCACTATGCTCTATGCTTGGGAGGTATAGCTGAATTAAATGCATATGATAAAGAGCTGAATGTTATTATTGCTATTGGCAGTCCCTCTACCATGAAATTAGTTGTAGGGATGATAAACAATCCAAAGGTTCGATTTCCGAATATCATACACCCTGAAACAGTTATGACTGACTCCGAGACGGTAAGTATGGGTAAGGGAAATATCATCCAAGCTCACTGCACATTATCATGCGATGTGACTATTGGCGATTTCAACGTTCTGAATGGCTCTGTTGTTTTCGGGCATGATGTGAAGGTGGAGTCGTACAACACTTTTATGCCCGCCGTTCGAGTTTCTGGTGAGGTTAAGATTGGGAATGAGAATTTCTTCGGTGTCGGCTCGATTGTGTTGCAGCAACTAAAAATTGGAAATAACATCCGCCTGAGCGCGGGTTCCGTGTTGATGACGAAACCGAAAGAAGGTCAGTTGTACATAGGGAATCCCGCCAAAGTTTTCAAGTATTAAAAGGCCCCAAGGGGTTTATATAGAACAATAATTGTTAAACATATTAAAGTATTAAAATTATGGAGATTAAAGGTTTTATTGAGAATTTCGCAAACCAGTTTGATGACACCGATGCCAGAGAGATTAAGGCTGAAACCAACTTCCGTGATTTGGATGAGTGGTCATCACTAATTGCTTTGAGTGTAATTGCTATGGTGGATGAGGAATATGACGTAACCTTGAAGGGTGACGACATTAAGAGTGCAACGACCGTAGAGGATCTGTTTAACACCGTAAAGGCGAAGGCTGAATAAGACTATGGCTTTCCTGGAATTTAAGAACGTGCGGATCTCCGGTATCAGTGTCGGTGTTCCAAAGCACGTTGAGAAAACAGTGTCAACTACATCAGAGTATGATGCAGCCAGTTTTGTGGAGGCTACTGGTGTGGAGGAAAAGCGTTTCAGCAACGATTTCACCACCAGCGACCTTTGCCTTGCAGCAGCAGAGAAGTTGATTGTAGACTTGAATTGGGATAAGAAAGAGATTGATGCGTTGATCTTCGTTTCACAAACGCCTGACTATATCCTGCCCGCTACCTCTTGCGTCCTTCATGGAAAACTTGGGCTGAAGAAAGATTGCTACGCTGAGGACATCTCTTTGGGATGCTCCGGCTGGGTCTACGGCTTGAGTACCATCATGGCTTTGATGCAAGGTGGAGAGATTAAGAAAGCCCTTCTTTGTGCCGGAGATGCTCGTAAACAGGCTTGGGAAGAACCCGACCAGTTGTTTGGATATGCAGGAACAGTTACCGCTGTCGAATATGGTGACTTTAAAGGAACCTACAAGTTTGATATGGGTAGTGATGGTACAGGCTATGATGCCATCATTCGTCCGGAAGGCGGATGCCGCAACCAACTGAATGAACATTCCCTGGAACTTCATGATTGTGAGGATGGCCGTAAACGTCACAACCTCCAGACGATCATGAAAGGCATGGATGTTTTTGCCTTTGGTATTTCTACTGCGCCAAAGAGTATCAAGAAGTTGGCTGAACATTACAGCTTTGATTACAATGATTATCAGTACTTCGTGCTGCATCAGGCCAACTACAAGATGAATGAGACCATCCGCAAGAAGCTAAAATTGGAGGAAGAAAGAGTGCCTTATAGCATGAGACATTTTGGTAACACATCTTCAGCTTCAATCCCTGTGACTATTGCCACCCAGCTTAAAGATAAGGTTGCTGCCCCCACCAAAATTATAGGTTGTGGATTCGGAGTTGGACTTTCGTGGGGAACCGTGGCTTTCGAAACAGATAATCTATTCATTTCAGATTTGGTAGAACTATGATGTATAATCCGTTTAAATTAGAAGGTAAGACCATATTAGTCACAGGCGCATCATCTGGAATTGGCAAACAAACTGCCATTGAATGTTCACGTCTTGGTGCAAGTGTAATCATTACTGGTCGTGATGTAAAGCGCCTGCAACAGACATTTGATGAGCTGGAGACAAACGAGGGGCATAAGCAGATACTCGCTGACCTTCTTAAACAGGAGGATATCGAGCGACTGGCATCCGAAGTTGGCAGTGTGGATGGCGTGGTGTTATGTGCAGGTAAAGGACTGACGCTTCCTGTACAATTCTGTACACGTGAGAAGTTTGATGATATTTTCAACATCAACTTCTTTTCGCCCATTGAAGTGTTGCGCTTGCTCTTTAAAAAGAAACAAATAAACAAAGAGGGCTCAGTTGTAATTCTGGCTTCCCTTGGTGGAACACAGATCTACAGTGGTGGCAATTCTATCTATGGCGCATCAAAAGCAGCTCTCAACTCAATGATGCGTTTTTGCGCCAAAGAATTTGCTCCGAGAAAGATTCGCGTAAATAGTATTTGCCCCGGAATGGTGGATACTCCTTTGATTCATCGAGGGACTGTTTCTGACGAGCAGTTAGAACAAGACAAAGAACGCTATCCTTTAAAGCGATATGGTAAGCCAGAAGACATCGCTTATGCATGTGTTTATTTGCTTAGTGATGCTTCTTCTTGGATGACTGGTCAAGATCTCATTTTGGACGGAGGCGTATCAATTAAATAACATGTATTAAATCAAAAAGATGACATTAGAAGAACAGATCATTCAGACTATTGCCGGGGCATTGGATGTTGATCCCTCAGTGATTACGCCTGAACTTGGCATTAATGATATTCCTGAATGGAATTCTATGGGCAACTTGGCAATCATTGCCGCACTTGAGGAAAAAATCGGGGTGGAGATTCCTATGGAGGATCTTTTCGACCTCACAAACGTTAATAGTATCATAGACGAAGTCAAAAACCTCAAGAAATGATAGCCATAGAACATTCTCCGCTTTTACAGGCTATCAATGCCAATGCAGAAGAACATCCCGATAAGTTAGCCGTATGTCTGGTCGGAGGGGAAGAGGTAACGTATAGCCAGTTGATGGAACGCATCAACTGTACTGCTGCCTATCTTCTTTCTCAAGGTCTAAAGCAGGGTGACAGGATTGCTATTTCAGCACAGAAGGACCTTGAATTCATCTACATTTATTTTGCTGCCCATTCCTTGGGAATAGTGAATATTGTGGTAGATGCTGAGTCTAATCGCAAGAAATTGGATTATATCCTTGACTTGATGCAGCCCAAAGTGGCATTTGGCTTCGATTGTACACAATGCCGTTGCGTCAGTTATAAAGATATAATCTATGATTGCAAAGCTGTGGGCGAAAAACCAGTCCTTGCTGCTTACGACGTTGCTGACCTGATTTTCACAACAGGTACGACAGGACTCCCGAAGGGCGTCCAGTTGAGCCATGCCAACATCTTTGGCTCAGCGGACAATATCAATCAATTTATCGGGAATACTGAGGATGAGATTGAAGTCCTGGGTTTACCCTTGTGTCACTCATTTGGTCTGGGACGTTTACGTTGCACACTTATTAAAGGTGCCACAATGGTACTGGTTGGTAACTTTGCCAACTTGAGAATATTCTTTAATGCCATTGAGCAGTATAAAGCTACCGGCTTTGGTATGGTACCGGCCGTATGGGCTTACATCAGGAAGTTCAGCGGTACACGTATAGCCAAGTTTGCCCCTCAGATCAAATATATTGAGATAGGGTCAGCTGCTATGCCGTTGCCATCGAAAGAGGAATTGTGCGAATTGTTCCCCAATACCCGTATTTGTATGCACTATGGGTTAACAGAAGCATCTCGTTCCGCTTTTATGGAGTTCCATGCTTGCCGTGATCGTCTTGCTACTATTGGGAAGCCAGTTTGCGATAAAGTGGACATCAAAATCTTTGATGATGATGGCAATGAATTGCCCGATGGCGAAAGCGGAGAATTGTGCGTAAAGGGCAATATGGTGATGCTGGGGTACTACCAGAAAGAAGCTGACCAAGATGCCTGGTTCGGAAATTACTTCCGTACAGGAGACTGTGGTTATCGCGACAAGGACGGCTGGTTGTATCTTGTCAGCCGGAAGAAGGAAATCATTAATATTGGGGGCAAGAAGGTAAGCCCTGTGGAGATTGAAGACGCCATTTGTTTGTTAGATGGCGTAGAAGACTGTATTTGTATTGGTGTTGAAGACCCTGACGGTATTTTGGGTGAGGTGGCCAAGTGTTATGTGCTACGAGAAGGATGCAAACTTACTTTCGAAGAAATCCGTCAAGGAATAGAAAAAAAGCTTGAATCATATAAGATTCCGGCTCAATGGGAATGGATTGACGAAATTCCTAAAACCTCAAGTGGAAAGAAACAGCGTTTACAGCTTAAGAAATAGTATTTATGTCAAAGCTTACAACATCAAAGGTACGCATGGTGGGAATGTCAGCCTGTGTGCCTTCAACGATAGAGGAGAATCTTAAGCTATCTATTTTTGCAGACGAGAGTGAAGCTGCAAAGGTGGTAGCCAGTACCGGAATAGAACGTCATCGAAAGGCCGCAGACGATTGTACGGCATCAGACCTCTCTGTTAAGGCAGTGGAGCGGTTGCTCACAGATTTGGGATGGACACCCGAGGATGTGGACTGTCTTTTCTATGTCTGTACGTCTAGGGATTATATAGCTCCTCAAACCTCATGCATTTTACAAGCCAGACTTGGACTGCGAGAGGATTGCTATGTTATGGATTTGCCTTTGGGTTGCTCGGGTTGGGTATATGGTGTGAGTGTCATAACGAGCATGATGTCGCATGGCACCTTCAAGAAGGGTTTGCTGATAGCGGCAGAAACCAATACGCGAAACAGAAATCCCAAAGATCGAACAGTCCGGCCTCTTTTTGGGGATGCGGCAACAGTAACAGCCTTTGTATATGATGAGGCGTACAATAAGCCTTATAACTTCGTTTTTGGTGTAGATGGCTCAGGAGCGGAGGCAGTTATGGCACCCTATGGAGGTATGCGAAATCCAACAACCATTGAATCACTTCAGGAAGTGGAGGTGGAGCCTGGCGTTATCCGCAAAGGTACTGATATGATTGTAAGGGGTATGGATGTTTTTGGTTTCGCCATCAAGCGTCCTCCTCGTTCTATTAAGGAACTGGTTGAGGTGTTCAACGTGGATTTGGAATCGATAGATTACCTGTTACTGCATCAGGCTAACAAGTTCATTGACGAGAAAATCAGAAAGTCGTTGAAAGTACCTGCAGAAAAAGTACCTTATTGTATCACGGATTTTGGTAATGTGACCAGTGCTAGCATCCCTCTAACAATGGTAACTCAGTGTGCTAATCAGTTGGAGAGTAAAGCTAACCACTGTGTAGCATGTGGATTTGGTGTTGGCCTCGCATGGGCAACTATGGAATTCTTTACAGAGGATGTTAAGGTGTCAGAACTTGTAATTTACTAAGTGTGAGCATTTTAAAGCGTCTTAAACTCTACAGGGTCAAGACCGTGTTGAGATATGTCGTAGAGAGCTGGAAGAACAGTAAGTTTGTCATAGAACAGTCTCCAGAATCTAAACGCATCCCTGTGTATTTTGACCTTATCAGGTCATTTGTTAAACTGGGTGCGGACTTCAACGACTATTGCACTTTCTCTTTTTGGGACAAGTCCAAGGAAGAAAAGGATTCCTTTATCACTGTTCGCAGGAACGACCAGTTGCGTTTTACGATGAGTACCCAGAAGGTATATCAGCTTTTTTTGGATAAGGATGCTTTCAATAAGCGATTCAACAAGTGGATAAAACGAGGATTTATCTCTACCAATGAAGCTTCATGGCCCGGGATTGCAGAGTTTGTGGGTAAGTATGATGCTGTTATAGCCAAGCCGTTGACAGATTTTGGTGGTCACGGTGTGATAAAACTCGTGAAAGGTTCGCCCGATTATACCAAGAAACTGGACGAATTGCAGACGGCCATAAACGCTAGGAGGGGGGGGCAAATTGTTGAAGAGGTAATTGAGAATACTGAGAATATCAAAAAGATAGCACCAGCATCACTGAATACTATTCGTTTAGTTACCGTCATTGACAAATACAATGAGTTGCACGTCATCGCTTCCTTGCTCAGAATGGGCAACGGCAAAGCCAATACAGACAATTATCATGACGGAGGAATGGCCTGCGAAATTGACTTGGATAAGTGTCAGCTCAAAGGAATAGCCAAAGGAATGAATTGCGTCAAGTATGAAAAACATCCATATTCAGGAATCCTGTTTGATGGCTATCCAGTCCCAGAAGTCAAGCAATGCATGGAAATCATAAAAGAGATTGCTTTTACAGAACCAGAAGCACGATATGTGGGATGGGACTTTGCGGTTACTCCCAATGGCGTTGAACTTCTTGAAGGTAATATTCCACCAGGCGAAGATATTACGCAACTGAATGTAAGAAAAGGGTATTGGCACCAATTATTAAAATGGAGATAAACAAAATGAATAGCATCAAGTTGAATAATGGCATAGATATGCCGCAGATAGGATTAGGAACATTCTTGATTCCACAGGAACAGATTTCCCGTACCATAGGACGCGCATACGAGTTGGGTTATAGACAGTTTGATACCGCATGGCGTTATAGGAACGAGGGCGCTATCGCACAAGCGTTGAAAGACAATGGTATAAAGCGTGAAGATGTGTTCATCACTACAAAGGTGAATGCTGATGCTTTGTATTACTTCGGCTATAAATATGGCAAGCATAGTATTTTCAATGTAAGGAACTTCAAGTCAATCAGAACTGCTGTTGAGGAATCGTTCGAGCATCTTGGAACAGACTATATTGACCTCTTCTTGGTACACTGGCCTTGGCCTATGTTTCTGAAGATGTATGAGGTGTTGACGGAACTTTATAAAGCCGGAAGAGTCCGTGCTATTGGAGTATGCTCTTTCTTGCCACCACATCTAGAAGCCTTGAAGTCGGTTTCTGATGTTGTACCTGCTGTGAACCAGTTTGAAATTAGTCCGTTGAATACACAGAAGCAGTTGATTCAGTACTGTCAAGAGAGAGGTATAGCTGTAGAGGCTATGTCCACTTTCAGCCATTTCCGCTCTAATACACCGAGAACTGAGGTTACGGAGAATCCTGTTATTAAAGAGATTGCTCTTAATAAAGGAAAGTCCATAGTTCAAGTTGTTCTCCGTTGGCTCTACCAACAGAACATCATCCTGATACCGAAGACATGGGTGGATGCACACTTACAGGAGAACATAAACATTTTTGATTTTGAACTGACACCAGAGGAAATGGCAACCATTGATTCTCTGGATCAAGGCAAGTTCTTGAATTATAATCCTTATAGCATTTTGTTTACACTTCCCAAAAAGTATAATACTTGGAAGGGATTCAACAACGAGTTGAAATGATCATAGAACGGGTCATAAACCAAATCTTTACCTCCAACACATATTTATTGCATCAAGACGGGCGTTTGGATTATTGGCTGGTTGATATTGGAGATATTGAACCTATTATGGCTCACCTGCCTGCAGATGCGAAAGTGAAAGGAGTGTTTTTGACCCACACTCATTTTGACCACCTTTACGGAATTAATGCACTGGTTGATCATTTTCCTGATTGTGTGGTTTATACATCTGAACATGGTAAAGAAGGGTTATATTCTGATAAACTGAATTATTCCCGTTATCATGGAACTCCTTTGGTCTTTCAAAGCGATAACGTAAGAATTGTTAAGGAAGGGGAAAGAATAGAACTGTCTCCAGATTGCATCGTTCAAGTGTGCGAGACTCCAGGACATGATTGGAGTTGTTTGACATATATCATTGATGATGCTGTTTTTAGTGGCGATTCTTATTTGCCAGGCGTTAAGGTTTTTACAAAACTGTTTAGAGGAGACAAAGAACAAGCAAAAGAATCAGAGAAAAGAATAATTGAAATGTCACATGGCAAAACAATATATCCAGGCCATGGTGAATCAGTAAAAATGTAATATTTACGGCAAAAGCTTACGTATTCCCCGGTCAGGGAGCCCAATTTGTTGGAATGGGCAAAGACTTATATGAAAGTAACGCAAAAGCAAAGGAACTGTTTGAGAAAGCAAATGAAGTACTTGGTTACAGCATCACCGATATCATGTTCAATGGAACAGATGAGGATCTGAAGCAGACCAAGGTGACACAGCCAGCCGTTTTTCTTCACTCAGTAATATCAGCTTTTTGCTTGGATGTCTTTACACCTGATATGGTGGCTGGTCATTCATTAGGTGAATTTTCCGCCTTGACTGCAGCGGGAGCTTTGTCTTTCGAAGATGGTTTGCGGTTGGTCTATGCCCGTGCAATGGCTATGCAGAAGGCTTGTGAAGCTGCCCCTTCAACAATGGCGGCTATCATTGGATTGCCTGATGAGACCATTGAAAAGGTGTGTGCTGAAATAAGCAAAGAAGGCAATTTGGTAGTTCCTGCTAACTATAATAGCCCAGGGCAGGTTGTTATTTCTGGTAACGTAGATGCAATCAAGGAGGCTTGTGCCAAACTTAAAGAAGCAGGTGCAAAGCGTGCATTACCACTGGCTGTTAGTGGAGCTTTCCATTCACCACTGATGGAAATGGCACGTGTAGAGTTGGCAAAAGCCATTGAAGCGGCTCCTGTAGATGCGCCTATATGTCCTGTATATCAGAATGTGGATGCTAAACCACATACCGATCCGAAAGAAATCAAAGATAACTTGTTGAAGCAGTTGACATCACCTGTTCGATGGACTCAGAGCGTAATCAATATGATTAACGATGGCATGGTTGAGTTTGTCGAATGTGGTCCAGGTCAGGTGCTGACAGGTTTAATTGGAAGAATACAAAAAAGTATACAACAACAATAAGATATGGCAAATAAACGCATTTATTTGTGCTTGGCTCACATGAGCGGTAAAGAGCAAGCATTTATCCAAGAGGCTTTTGACACAAACTGGGTCGTACCTCTTGGGCCCAACGTTAACGGATTTGAAAAGGATCTGGAGGATTTCTGTGGGCAGAATAAGAGGGTTGTTGCCCTCTCTTCAGGAACTGCTGCTGTTCATCTTGCTTTGATTGCTTGTGGCGTGGGCCCCGGTGACGAGGTGTGTGTGCAGAGCTTTACCTTCTGTGCAAGCTCTCACCCTATAACCTATCTGGGAGCGACGCCTGTGTTCATTGATTCCGAGAAAGAGACTTGGAACATGGATCCGGAACTACTGGAAGAGGCAATCAAGGATAGAATCGCCAAGACTGGTAAGAAACCGAAAGCTATAGTTCCAGTTGCACTGTACGGTATGCCTTATAAGATTGACAAAATTATGGAGATTGCCAATCGCTACGACATTCCTGTGGTTGAGGATGCGGCAGAGGGCTTTGGCTCCAGATTCAACGGTCAAGTGCTTGGAACATTTGGTAAATATGGCGTTCTCTCTTTTAATGGTAACAAGATGATTACTACCTCAGGTGGTGGAGCATTGATTACCGCTAATGAGGCTGAATGGCGCGAAATCATGATGTACGCCACCCAATATCGTGAGAGCTATCCTTATTATCAGCACGAGAAGATTGGCTATAACTACCGTATGAGTAATATCTGTGCTGGTATTGGCCGTGGACAAATGACCGTTTTGAATGACCATATAGCTCACCACAAGCATGTGCAGAAACTCTATGAGGAATTACTGAAAGATGTAAAGGGAGTAACTGTTCATAGTCAACCTGCAACTGGAGAGTATGACAGCAACTATTGGCTATGTACTATCACGCTTGATCCAAATTTGAAGATAAAAGGTCAGGATAATGCCTACAAGACTATAGTGAAGGGTGCTGTAGGTGGGGCGGCAGGTGTAATTCATATGGCAGATTGTGCTACAACGGACTGCCAGCCCAATGAGAACGTGGAGGCACTGCGTGTGTTCATGGATCAAGCTGGCATAGAAGCCCGTCCGGTGTGGAAACCAATGCACAAGCAACCGGTGTATAAGAATGTACCTGCATATGTAAATGGGCTGTCAGAAGCCGTTTTTAAGGTAGGTGTGTGTATGCCTGCTGGACCATACGTGAGTGACACGGATGTTAAATTCATCGTAGAAACAATTAAGAATGCTATCGAATAATCAGCAAGCATTTCTTGCATTGGTAAGAGCTGGACTTTGGGAAAAAGATGTTCAACTCCTGCCATATGGTAATATTGATTATTATGAGATATATCGGTTAGCACAAGAGCAGTCAGTAACAGGTCTCGTTGCAGCAGGGTTAGAGCATATTGCAGATACAAAGCCACCTCAAGAGATTGCCTTATCTTTAGTAGGTGATGCTTTACAGCTTGAGCAGAGGAACAAGTCTATGAATAAGTTCGTGGCGGAACTCGTCGCAAAAATGAGGTCGGCTGATATATACGCTATCTTGGTTAAAGGACAAGGAATAGCTCAATGTTACGAACGACCTCTTTGGAGAGCTTGTGGAGATATAGATTTATTGTTGAGTGATAGTAATTACCAAAATGCTGTTGATTTTCTATTAACAAGAACAACCAAGGTAGAGAAAGCAGATAATTATAAACAACACCTACCATTGACGATTAGCCAGTACGATGTGGAATTACACGGTACTTTAAGAAGTGCCCTTTGGACAAGAATTGACAGAACCCTAGATTCTGTACAACGTGATGTGTTTTTTGGGGGGGCTGTTAGATCTTGGATGAATGGTTCTACTCAGGTGTTCTTGCCTGGCGTAAATGAGGACATATTCTTTATATTTGCACATATCCTACAGCACTATTTTAGAGAAGGGATTGGACTGAGGCAGATTTGTGATTGGTGTAGGCTTTTATGGAAGTTTAGAGATCGGATAAACGTAGCGTTATTAGAATCTAGGCTCAAAAGAGCTGGAATACTGTCGGAGTGGAAGGCGTTCTCTGCTATGGTTGTGGATTATCTTTCTATGCCGAAGGAGGCAATTCCCCTTTATTCATCATCGAGTTATTGGAAACGAAAAGGAGAATGTGTAATGAGTTTTATTCAAAAAACAGGGAATTTTGGCCATAATCTTGATTCTAGTTTTTTAAGTAAGGACCCCGTATTTATTCGGAAAATGAAAACTTTTTTGCGATTAACTCATAATAGTGTTGGTCTTTTTTTTGTGTTCCCTCTAGATGCGGTCCGTTCATGGTTGTTTTTGTTTATACTTAGGTTAAAATTTACTATCGTAAAGGCATGATTTTTAGCTCAGGTATTTTGGATAATCTGTCAGAAAAAGCAAAAAGAAATCAACGGCTTCGTCAGGGGCTCGATTTACGTAATTCCTATGATGACCAGTCGCAAAGAATGCTAAACGCCCTTGAACCAGGGACGATAATGCCCATTCATAGGCATAAAGAAAGCAGCGAAACATGTGTTTGTATTAGGGGACATTTCGAGGAGTATTTCTTTGATGAGAAAGGAAATCTCATTGATACTATTGATATGGTTCCTGGTGGAGTGGTTCTCAATATAGAGGCAGGACAATGGCATAGTCTGAAGTGCCTTTAGAGTGGATCCGTTCTGCTTGAAGCAAAAGATGGTGCGTATAGACCACTGGATGAGGATGAGATAATGGAGGCGCCGCAGAAATGAAGAAGTACTTGATGGTTTTATGGCAGTTCTGTTCTTATGTATTTGTACTTCAACGAAGACCTAAGGAATTGGAATAGCACCCATTCATATTATCCGTAGACTAGACTGTGAAAAACTCTAAACAAATAGAGCTTTAAAATGGAGAAACTTAAAGTGTTATGTCTGGCCGCAGCTTTAATGCTAATTGCCAGTTTTGTGTCAAGAGGACAATTTTGGGATAGTTCAACGGGATTACTACAATGCCCGTCAGCAGAGATGAATCGTGATGGTACGTTCATGATAACCAACAACTTCATGAACAAACATTCGATCTCTGACTGGTATTGGGGATACCATACTTTTGAATACGGCTTTAATGTCAATTTATGGTCGCGACTGGAGATAGGATATGTGTGCGTAATCCTTGATGGAAAGAGAAAGCCTAATCCAAGCGAACGTGACTTGATAATGATAAATCAAGACAGGCACTTCAACGCAAAAGCGTTACTTTTACGTGAAGGGGATTTTGGATTATCATGGATGCCATCAATAGCAGTGGGCTTTAGTGATCCTGTGACTCTCATCAACGGTACGGATTATAATACGGATAGTGTGACAGGAGATAGCAATGGTTTCTTTAACAGATATTATGTTGTCGCTACAAAGCATTTCAATGCTCGAGTTGGAACAATAGGCGCTCATTTAGGATACCAATACAACAAAAGAACAGATCTCCCTATGAATGGGCCATGTGCCGCCATTGATTGGGTGCCGGTGTGGTTGAATAAGCCAAACTTCTCACTGAAGGCAATAGCGGAATATGACTCAAGGACGTTCAACATTGGATTCATTGCTTCTTTTTGGCAGGACCGCTTTGAGGCCATGTTTGAGCTAATGGCATTGAAATGGGTAAACTTTGGAGTAAGATATAAGTTACAGTTAAACCCATGACGCAAGATGAACGTTAGAATATTCGATACCAAGAGGTGTTGGCGTTTATTGAGACCAACAAGCTCAACCCTTCGAAGTATGTATGCTCCAGAGGAGCGGGATATGGTAAACTTCCTCAAACATACCCGCAAGCAGATGAATCAAGGGTTGTTAAAAGCGGAACTAATACCTCAGTTCGAGAAGTTGCTTGGACAGATATAAAATATAAAAGAAAGAATCAGTACGAGTAGCCTTTGACGTGCGAAAGTTAGGACAGAGGGGGCTCACGCCCTGGCGGGCGGCCTCTCTGTGTGGGAAGCGAAAGGCTCTTTGGGGCAACGCCCCAATGTGCCTGACGCGGAGAGATCGATTTGAAATAAACGTAATAGTAATACAACAATGAAGAAGGTAATGTTAGTTTTTGGAACACGACCGGAGGCCATCAAGATGTGCCCGCTGGTGAAGGAGTTCCAGAAGTATCCAACGGATTTCAAAACCATAGTGTGTGTGACGGGCCAGCATAGAGAGATGTTGGACCAGGTGCTGAAGATATTTGAGGTCACTCCGGATTTTGACCTCAATATCATGAAACAAGGACAAGATCTGTATGATGTGACAGCACGTGTGCTCACGGGTATGCGTGATGTACTGAAAGAGGTGCAGCCGGATGTAGTACTGGTTCACGGTGATACCACTACTTCTACGGCAGCTGCACTGGCTGCCTTCTATCAGCAGATTCCTGTTGGTCATGTTGAGGCTGGTTTGCGTACGCACAACATCTACAGCCCCTGGCCTGAGGAGATGAACCGCCAGATTACGGGACGCATTGCTACCTACAATTTCTCTCCGACACCTCTTTCGCAGAAGAACCTACAGGAAGAGAAAGCTCATGGGAAGATCTTCGTGACGGGTAATACCGTTATTGATGCTTTGCACATGGTGGTGGATAAGCTGAAGAGCAATCCGGCTTTGGCAAAGGAGCAGGACAAGGTGCTGGCAGATGCCGGTTATGATGTGTCGCGTTTGGCGGGCGGAAAGAAATTGGTGCTGATTACTGGCCACCGTCGTGAGAACTTTGGTGAGGGATTCATCAGCATGGTGACAGCTATGAAGGATCTTTCGGAGAAATATCCTGATGTGGACTTTGTTTATCCTATGCACCTGAATCCCAATGTGCGTAAGCCCATTCACGAAGTTTTTGGTGAGGACTTGACTCGCCCGAACTTCTTCTTCATTGAACCGCTTCAGTACTTGGAGTTTGTTTACTTGATGGAGAAGAGTACGGTAGTGCTTACGGACTCTGGCGGTATTCAGGAGGAAGCTCCTGGACTGGGTAAACCGGTGCTCGTGATGCGTGATACAACGGAACGTCCTGAGGCATTGAAGAGCGGTACTGTTCATTTGGTAGGCACCAATCATGATCTGATTGTTTCTGAGGTCTCGACCCTGCTGCAGGATGCCGCTGCTTATGAGAAGATGAGTAAGGCGGTGAATCCTTATGGTGATGGCCTCGCATGCGGTAGGATAGTGGATGCGCTGAGATAGTCTTAGAACAGAAGTGCCTATTCATAGACATCCGAAATAGAAAGCGTGGTTTTAAGTCTTGAGGATAGAATGTATGGTGTTGATATCCCCAAGGGCGTCTGGCATAAGCTGGAGTCGTTAGAGTCAGGGAGTGTTATCTTTGAATGCAAAGAGGGACCGTTTGTGCCGCATGAGGTGGAAGGAATATTAGATTTAAAGAAGTAAGTATGAAGAGCAAAAAGATCATAGCTATAGCAAAAGGATTGTGGGCTTTTTGCTCTTATTTGTTTGTGCCACAATTGGGGAGAAACCGCTAAAAAAACAATTGAGCAGTTATGAAAACAGAATTAAGGATATTCTTTGCCTGGCAGTCATCATCAAGGACAGACCTCTTGGATAACAAAGAGTTCATTTTGAGTTGTATTCAAACTGCAGCCAATGCAATCGTGGGTAAAGGTAATATGAAAGATGTTACCTTCCAAGTGCAGCAAGGTACAGGCGGAGAACCCGGTTCTCCCGATATGATTAGAACCTGCCTGGAAAGAAACGACAATTGTCATATCTTTATTGCAGACATATCCGTTGATAAGAAGTTCAACAGGATACAAAAATGGTCAAACTGTCAGCCAGAGCTAAGAGAACGCCCCAATGAAAATGTGATGTATGAGTTAGGTAGGGCTGACGGACATCTGAACTACAAGCAGGTAATACACGTTGCTAACACCGTGTTTGGTGACGTAAGTAAGAATGATTATCTGCGCCCTGTAGATATTCGTGATAAGCGCAGACCTATAACGTTCTGTTTGTCCGCTAATAAATCTCCTGAGGCAGACAAGGTTAGAGAGGAACTGATTGAAGACTTGAAAAACGCTCTGAAGAAATCTGCTAAGGCAGCACTAGAACACATATCAGAAGAATTAAAACCATACGAGAATTGCGAACAAACACTAAAAGAGCAAAAGTACGAGAAAAAGTTCTTCTTCAACGATAATTTGAGTGGCATTGAGAGAGCTATAGCCGAGAACAAGGGCGTATTGAGAATTCTTGGATTAAATGGAGTTGGGAAAACGCATTTGGTGCTGAAAACGGTTTTGAGCGAGGAGGATGATATCCCTAAGTTGTATTGTGACTGCCAACTAACTAAAGGACAGAGAGTCATAGATACGACCCAAAAAATCTTCGAAAAAGAGCAAGCTGCTATACTTATTCTTGATAACTGTGATGCTGAATTATTTTCCAAAATTTTAGCGCTTTATAAACGCAAAAATGCAAAGAATAGGCTTTATGCCATCGTGGACGCTACAGAGGAGACCAAGATAAATGATGATTATAATGTGGTAAGATTTGAATACTCCTATGAAGACATAGTGGATAAAATCATAGCCAACCTTTATAAAAAACAGGACACGGTTAGTAATAAGATAAAAGAATTCGCCAGCGGGAATCCACTGATAGCAGTACAAACAATAGAGGGAGTGAAGAAGACGGGGGATGTTCGAGGGTTTAATAATGAAAAGCTAATTACTAACATCTTGTCAGCAGCGCCAGGAAGCGAAGATCGAGTAATAGCAGAGACGCTTTCTTTGTTTACTAGTATCGGGTATGAGGGTGACGCACACAAAGAATTAGAGGTGATTGCCCTAAATAAAAATATAACTGGTTTGAGCGGGGATGCTATTGTTTTGGTTAACAAGTTTGATGCTGTGATTAAGCAGTATCTTGAACGTGGGCTTATGCAGAGAGTTGGAATGTATGTTCGCTTCCGTTCTCCTGCTATTTCTACTTTGTTGTCGAATTCGTGGTTTGCAAAATGTGCCTCCAAACAGTTGGAGAATATGATTCTCTCGCTTGGACAGATAGGAATGGCTAATAATCTTGTGCCGCCTTTCTTCGACAAAGTAGAGGAATTAGAGAACAACAGCAGAGTAATAGACCTGTTAAAAGAATTGCTCCAGCCCGGAAGGTTACTAACCAGAAAAGAATTCCTTAACACAGAAGTAGGGTCTAAGATATATCGTTCATTGGTAGAGGTTGTGCCTGACTTGGTATGTGACAGTTTGTTTAAGACCCTTGGAGGACTGAGTTTGGACGAACTGAAACAAATAAGAGACGGACGTAGAGAATTGGTATGGACGCTTGAGAAACTCTGCTATAAACCCGAAACCTTTACGAAAGCTGCTAAACTGATGTTGCGGTTAGGCTGCTCGGAGGTGGAGTTTGTTTCAAACAATGCTACCGGTCAGTTTATCTCCCTGTTCCCCGTCAGATTACCATCTACTTCTGTACCTCTTTCAGAAAGACTCGATTTTCTAAAGACGGAGATCAATAGTGCGGAAGAGAAACCAATGGTCTTGAAAGCCCTTGAAAGAGCAATCTGTACTACGAATTTCATACATTTTGGCGGCGATACGAAATTGGGTTCTGATACTTACTCTTACTATGAGCCCAAAACAGATAAAGAAATAAAGGACTATATTAGCGGCTGTTTGGACCTGTTGCAGCATGAAATAGACGGCAATACAGAGTATAAGGATACGTGTATCAAGATGCTGGCATCTAATCTGCGTGCTTTGAATGCCTATTCGTTTTTTGATATGATTATGCCAAGGGTGGAGAACGTGGCTAAGCTGTTGAACTACGACTGGGATGATTTGCTGCACGTGCTCAATTACGCCAAACGCGACAGTGAAGTGAAATATGATGCGGGTCGTAAGGAGAGAATAGAGTCGCTTATTCAAAAACTGACTAAGACAGATTTTATATCACGGTTTTCGCGTGTTGAGAGCTATGAGTATAACGATTATCTAGGATTGTCGGATAAGGAACATACAGATGTGGTAAATACTCAGTATGAGACATTAGCCCAAGAAATGGCAAAGAAGAGGTTATATGATGCTGAGACGCTGAAAGGAATTTATAACAGCCAGACCTTCTTGCCACAGGCATTTGCTATCAAACTAGCAACTCTAAATACTCCTGAAGAGCAACTTCAATTTGCTAAGGACTCGTTAGATGTGATTGGCGACAGAATCAATAGCATCTTCGTGTATTACGTAAAAGAAGTAAGTGAGGATGATTTTGCCAAGATTGTTGACCTGATTTATGCGAAAGAGAAACAATGGCTTATGTTCCCGCTGGTTGCAGTCAGGAATTACGCATTTGATCATCCGTACTTAGATAAACTATTTGAGTTGGCAGGGAAGAAGGTGGTGGATTTAAGTTTATTCGTAACGTACTGGAATTATTTGCGTATAGACAGGTTATCTACGCCAGAAGCAGTTGGTCTACTGGCAAGAATACTTACCTTACCTGATTCGTTCGAGGTGGCGTTGCATATGGCTATGTCTCAGTATTTAAGCAGTGAATACAATAATCCTGAAATGGATAAATTGTTTGAAGATGAGATAATTAAAAGAGCAGGAGACGTTGCTAAGCTGATAAATAATGCTCATTATTCCCATATTTTGAGGGTGTTGCTATCAGGTGGGAAAAGAGACAGGCTGGCAGGCGCGTTGGCAAAGGGCATCTTTCTATACGTGGCTTCGTCGGACGATACTTCGCTGAGATATGAAGTAGAGATTGTTATTCAAGTGCTGTTTGAGAAGTATTTTGATGTTACATGGAACGAGATGTCTGCTTTGATGTCAGCCAAGGCTGAGGAAGAGAATTTTGTCAAATTCTATTTCGCATTCGGTTTCAATATGCTTCATAATCCGTTCCCGACTTTGATATTCAATAAAGAGAATCTACAGACTATTATGGATTGGTGCAAGAAGCACCAAGACGTGGGGCCTTATCGATTGATGGCTTTGGCTCCGCTTACGGAAGGCGACAAACTATCTGACCCCGTAATGATGCTCATAGATAACTATGGTAGCGATAAGTTGTTGCGGACGGCATTGAGCGATAAACTTGGTACATTTTCCACGCCTGTGACTCATGAAGACAGGGCTGAATTGATTGTTCCCCTGACGAAACATAAGAATCCTGATGTCAGCACTTGGGCTACGCTTGAGATAGAACGTTTGAAGTATTACGGAGAGCAGAGCCGGAAAATGGAAGAGAACTTTACGCTTCCTGGAAGATTGCCGGGGCATAGCTGGACGCTGAATGATGAAGAGGGGGAGGAATGAAACAGGATAAAGCTTGGTTAGAAAAGTAGAACGCGGTGGTAGCGTTTATTGAGAAGGATAAACGCTACCCGTCGAAATATGACGATGCAGAGCGGGGAAGGCTCTTGAACTGGTTAAAGCATAATAGGAAGGTGTATGCAGCAGGGGAAATGAAAGAGGATAGAGTGGAGAAGTTTAGAGAATTGTTAGCTTTGTGCGAGAAGTATAAACGTGTAAACCAATATACATAAATATGTGGGCAGATAACGAGACAAATGAAGACCTGTTGGGCTATCAGGTTCATGCAGATTTGCTACGTGATGTAGTTCTAGACCCTAAAATGCTTCCGATATCTATTGGAGTATTTGGTGACTGGGGGTCAGGGAAAAGTTCTCTTATGCTCCTAATGCAGGAATCCATTGAAAATTGGAAGGCCAAAACAGAGGAGGAGAACAAGAATGGTGCAGTACAAAAGAACACCAGAGTCCTTCAAATCATGTTCAACAGCTGGCAGTTTGAGGATTATGAGGATACTAAACTCACGCTGATTGAAACTATTTTGAGTGACGTCATAAAGGATATTGAAGACCACCGTGATATTTTTGAGAAAGCAGACGCATGCCTCTCAAAAATTAAATACCTCAAGCTGGGCGTGGTTGTTCTCAAAAATTTGGCAAGGAAGATTGTTCCCAACGAGATACAAGAATTACTGCCAAATAAAGAAGAATGGAAAGAAATAAGCAAGGAAGACCAAGACCTGCTACTGGATGAGGTGAAGGAGGCTAACTCATCTAACTTCATTAAGCGATTCAGAGAAGATTTTACCCAAATTATAGCAGACGGTGATTATCGTTCTGTTGTAGTGTATATTGACGACCTGGACAGATGCTCACCAGAGCGTATTATTCAATGTCTGGAGGCCGTAAAATTGTTCGTGAATGTTGATAAGACAGCATTTGTTATTGGTGCAGACCAGAGAATTATAGAACATGCTATCCACGAGCAATACAAGACACCACTACAACAAACAACCATATCAAGTCCATATTCTGACTATCTGGAGAAACTGATACAACTACCTTACAAACTACCAAAGCTTTCTTATTCAGAACAGGAAACATACGTGACACTGCTGCTTTGCAGTAAGATGGAGAATGAAAACCTTTTTCCGACTATACACAAGAAGTACCTAAAGTTCCGAGAGAAAGACAAACACAGTAACTATGGATTGGACAAGATTGAAAAGGATAACCCCGAAGTCAATTTTAGTACGACTAGCGGCTATCTTTCTATTATCCCCATTATGTCCAGCTTCTTGAACGGTAATCCCCGCCAACTTAAACGCTTCCTCAATACATTCGACATGAGACGAAGAATGGCTGGTGTAGCAGGATTCCGAGAGATAGACCCAGAGATGTTGGTCAAGCTCATGGTATTGGAGTATAATAGCCAATTAAGGCAATATATTGATGACCTGTATACTAGACAGAAGGACACAGGATTTATAAAGGGTGTGAAGAAAGTGGAAGAACAAGCTGAGGCGGGTGAAGTGAAAGAAAGCGGATGGAAAGATTTGTGGAATACGCCAGAAGGAAGGCGATGGCTATCCACTAAACCATCATTAGCCCAGAAGAATCTCAGAAACTATTTCTGGATTTCACGAGAAGCATTACAGACTGCGACACCAATGGAGAGCAAAGTGTCGGCTCTTGTACAGGGCGTTTATGACAGACTCAAAACGAACCAGACCGATAAAGCTTTGAGCGAGAAGATTTGGAATGAGACGAATAGGTTTACCAAAGATGAGTTTTGTATGCTGGTGATGTTGTTAAACCATGAATTGATAGCAAACCCTGAGAGTGAAGTCGTGAGAAGGTTTGTTGATGTAGATAAAGACAATAAAATATTTCAAACAATTCAAGATGTCAAAGACCTTTTTGAGGGAGTTGATACTGGAAAACTAGGACCAGAGTACGGCGATTTCTTGAAGAGAAAGAGTAATGACGCTGCCTGTAAAGCATATATTGATGGCCTTAATTTGAGTCAGCCACTAAGAAATGCAATGAAGTAATGGGAACATCACAGGGATTGAATTTAAAAACAACTCCGCAGTGGTCTTCTGCCAAAAGAGCAATGACGGGGTTATTGAATGACTTGGAAAATGATGCCAAGCTGGAGAACTTTATGCAGAAGTTCTATCAGGCACTTGGTAGTGATGGGATATACATTGGAACCACAACCTCAAGCGGGAGTGGCGGAGGAACCAGTACACGAAGCAGTGGCGGAGGAGGAAGCTCATCCCGCAGTAGCCGTAGGGGTGGGTCAAAAGGACGCCGTTCATTTGGAAGGGCCGGGGCTTCAGCAGCAACAAATTTGCTGGGATTCTTTTCTGACGTTAGAGACAATGGTTTGTCGCAAGCCATAGAACTTGCCAACACGATTGGAGTTGAAGTCCCGCAATCACCAAGAGAACTGATTAATTTCTTGTGTGGATTGTCGTCGGTTGATACGGATGCCGACTTTGATTCTGAAGCAGCCAATGCCGCTCAACGGAAACTACTATCGGAGATTTTTAAGTCGTGTGGTAACATGACGGATGCAGAGGAAATCATAAAACAAGCTAGTAAGGATACCATTGATGCTTGGATTATTGATTTTGAGGTCAATTACATAATCGAGTTTCAAGGTTCTTTGTTTCAGAGCCACATCTTTGATAAAGCCCAAGACCCAGACAAAGTGGCCGGGCAGATAAATAGGTGGCTTCATAGTAAGTTAGACAAGCGATTATCTGACGAAATGAAACACATCAATCTCTTTTCCGAAGAAGGAAAAAGATATGTTGAATCGCTAACTGCCAAAATATTAGATATATGGAAGCAGTAAATATCACTATTAAATATGAGCCTGCAGCAACGACTAGAGAGTTTGGGCATTATATCCTATCGTTCACAGGACTTGAAGGAACACAATACTCCGTAAAACTAAAATTCGGTTTTGATGAGTTGAGGAGTATAGCACAGGATACAAGTACCATTGCGTTTGATTTCCTGGTTTTCTCACTATCTGTCTATAATGCAGACCGTGCCATAAGCAGGGCAATCTATTCAGAAGAAGGATGGAGCAGGAGGATGAGACTAACGGTGCCAGTATTGCATGTGTCTGAAATGAATAATTCGAAAGAGGCACTGTCTTCGGCTTTGAATTTTCTAACAGGAGATGACTGGGAGTTGAATTTCGAGCAGGCTGAACCCTATCTGATTGACCAGGAATTGCCTTTAGTTGACCGTTTGGTGTATGGACGGGTCTCGTTGTTCTCTGGAGGACTGGATTCATTGATTGGTTTTGTGGATGGCTGTTCTTTACTAGAACCAGACAAAAAGATACTTCTTGTGTCACACAAAGAACTTGGCAAGGAGTGGTCAGACCAAGTAAGGATATTGGATGATTGCAAGACGAACCAACTCTTTACCGGAAAGTATGAACAACTATTAGTCAATGCCGGTATCAATAATCAAGGATGGCTTAGCCAAAGGGCAGTATGTGAAGGAACATTCAGGGCTCGCTCCATCTTATTCATTGGGGCTGGAATATATTGTGCTCATGCCATTAATCCGCAGATGCCATTGATTATCCCAGAGAACGGGACAATCTCTCTCAATATCCCTCTTGACCAAGGACGGCGAAGTGCTTGCAGTACGAGAACAACACATCCTGTATTTTTGAAGAGACTGCAGGAAGCTCTAACTCTTATGGGTATTAACAACAGGTTGGAAAACCCCTATCAGACAAAATCGAAAGCAGATATGATGGAGGATTGTTGTAAGACCCCAGCTAAGAAAACTGCTCTGAAGATGCTGTACAAAGATTCTTGCTCTTGTGCTAAACGGTCACATAAAAAGTCATGGAAACGCAGAAAAGATAAGGATGGCAATCCAATCCTTCATTGCGGATTCTGTCTGCCTTGTATCTACAGACGTGTAGCTTTGGAAGCTGTAGGATGGGGTAAGAAGGAACCTAATGGCGTAAATGTATTCAATGTTAAAGAGATAGGGCTTTTGAACCCAGACATCAGGAAAAGCAGAGACTTTAAAGCCTTGCTCTATTTCTTAAAGAATCGCTGTAATCGAGATACCATAGAGGGTGAGCTTATTGCGAATGGTGTTTATGACCAAAAAGAGTTGGAAGAATATACCACATTCTTGTTACATTCTTACGATCAAGTAAGGGAGTGGGTAGGGAAGTATGGCAATGACAAAATAAAGCAGTTAGCTGGAATATGATCATTGACACGCATTGTCATTTTGATATGATGCCCAAGCCTGAGGAATATATTAGTCAGAAGGAACAGGCGGGTGACATTGTGATTGGTATGACCAATCTGCCAAGTCATTTCCAGATGGGGCAGTCGCATTTGAAGTGTTATAAGCATGTTAGACTTGCCTTGGGGATGCATCCGCTTTTGGTCGCAGAAAGCAAGAAAGAGGTGCAACTATTCAAAAAACTCGTAGACCAAACATCATATATAGGAGAGATAGGACTGGACTTTTCCCAAGAAGGAGTTACAACTAAAGAGGATCAAGTGGCGGTACTCCGCGAGTTGCTATCTGCTATTCGAGGTAAAAAGAAGATTGTAAGTGTACACTCTCGCAAAGCAGAGAAAGAATTGCTGGCTCTTCTTAGTGAGTATGAAATAGAGGATGTAGTTTTTCACTGGTATAGTGGTTCTGTTGACCTAATTCCTGCCATCTTGGGACGAGGCTACTATTTCTCCGTGAACGAAGCAATGTGCTTGTCGAAGAATGGAAGAGCCATTATTGAAAAGATACCACGGGAGAGGGTGTTGACTGAAACAGATGCTCCGTACAATGAAAGGACTGATATTCGAGAAGTTTTGAAACAGTTGAACATGACGGAACAAGAAATTTATAATAACTTTAAAAGACTTTTAGAGGGCCTAAAATAACGGGCGGGAGGCTTAGGCAGGCGGTGCTGACGCTTTTGCGGCTGCACGGCCTGCGCGGGGAGCTGGAGGCTCTGCGGTGCGAAAGCGACGCTGTGCCGGAAGCGGGGGTGAGAATATATTTGATTGACAGGACAAATCATCTAGTATGAACCAATCAAATCGCATAAAACAGCAAACGGTAGATAAAGACGGGAGCATTGTAATCACAATACGGAAATACAATGCTATCTCGTGTTTATTCCATTCTCTTTTCGGACTTTTGATGCTTGGGCTATTGTTTGGTGGAATTGCGTTTCTTGTTATGATGGAATTTTTGGCTGGGTAAAGATAGCGATTTTTGGGATACATTGTTTTGTGCCAGGTTTTGCTCGTTGGAGAATAACTTGTATTTTTGTCTTATGATGCGGCGAATGTTTGATCATAACCAGCAGGTCCTTCTTGCATTGGTGCGGGCGGGGCTTTGGGAACGGGACGCAGAGCTTTTGCCGTATGGCGAGTTCGATCTCGGGGCGGTGCTTCACCTGGCCGGGTGGCAGTCGGTGGCAGGGCTGGTGGCGGCTGGGCTGGAGCATGTTTCGGATGTGACGCTGCCGCCAGATGAGGTGACGACCTTTGTCTGCCGTACGGCGTTGCTGCTGGAGCGGCGGAATCTGGGGATGAACCGTTTGATCGGCGAGATCGTCGATCAAATGCGCGGGGCGGGCCTGACACCTGTCCTGGTGAAGGGGTCCGGGGTGGCGCGATGCTACGAGCGGCCGCTGTGGCGGCGCTGTGGGGATATCGATTTGCTTTTTTCTCCGGAGGAGTATCCTAAGGCGGTGGCGTTCCTTTTGCCTTTGGCGACCAGGAAAGGGCGGGAAACGAATCCTTCCGTATGCACGCATTTGTGTTTCGGGGAATGGGCGGTGGATATGATCGGGGCGCTTTGGCGCGGGCCGGCGCCGAAGGTGAACGCTGAAATGGATGCCCTGCAGCGGGAGGCTTTCGCGAAGAAGAATTTTCGCGTTTGGCGAGACGGGGAGCATGAGATCCCGCTGCTCGGCGTGGATGATGATCTGTTTTTGCTTTTCTCTCATTTTCTGAAGCATTTCTACCGGAAAGGGGTGGTCCTGCGGCAGGTGTGCGATTGGTGCCGGTTCCTGTGGACCTATCGTGAGGAGGTGGATGTGGATTTGCTGGCCGCGCGCCTGCGCAGAACGGATCTGATGCGCGAGTGGAGGGCCTTCGCGGCGTTGGCGGTGGATGTGCTCGGTATGCCGGTCGCGGCGATGCCCTTCTATCAGGATAAGAAGAAGTGGCATGCGAAGGGGGCGCAGATCCTGGACTTTATCCTGAAGGGCGGCTTCCAGCGTAGGCAGCGCGACTATCTCGCGCTCGCCCGGATGTTCCCCGCAAAATTCATGACCCTATGGGTCCTGCCGAGCGTTAGGAGACGGGTGAGGAAGGTTTTTAGAGGTTGAGCGCTGTGGCGGAGAGATCAGGGGACGGTTCTTTGATCCGCTTCTTAATTAAGGGATTAAAGTATCCTGTAAGGAATAAAAGTCATTAAGTGATATATGCCGCGAGAGGCGAGGAAGGAATCGGGAACGGGTATCTACCACGTGATGCTTCGGGGCATCAACAGGCAGGATATCTTTGAGGAATTCGCCGGACGATCAGAGTCAGCGTATGCTGAATGCGCTGGAGCCGGGGACGGTGATGCCCATACATAGGCATAAGGGCTCTTCGGAGACGTGCGTATGTGTTCGTGGGCACTTCGAGGAGTATTTCTACGATTCCGAGGGACGGCTCACGGAGACCGTCGACATGGTTCCCGGTGGTGGTTATTGAGAGGAGCCAGTGGCGCAGTTTGAAGAGCCTGGAGTCCGGGACGGTGCTCCTCGAGGCGAAGGATGGGGCGTGGAGGGAGTTGGGGGAGGAGAGAGGTTCTTAGAAGTTGTGGCTTTCTTTTCCCCGCTTGGGCGTGGGATGATATCGGGTAGGTCTTCGGGCCTGCCCGATGGCGTTATATCGTGGTGATTTTGAAAGAAATGTAGACTGAAATGGCATAACCTGCGGAGTTTTATTTAACTTTGTGGGAGAGGGGTGAAAATGTGGAGAATGAATAATGCTTTGTTATTGAACCCCCATTATAATTAATAGCACATGTTCAAAAAGATTTCTGTTTTTAAGCGGAAGGCGAGCCAGAAGACCGAAAGGTCTTTAAAAAAGAATAAAGTTTCTGATTTTCCGACTCCGGAAGTTCGGCCGTTATCGCCATGCTATGTTGAACGGTTTACAACGATAGATGGTAAGCAAGAGGATAATAAGGGTTATCTTCCTGTTGCGCTTTTGATGAGGGCGATTGATGATGATCGGATGCTGAATATTGCTGTCGCGGGTAATTATGGAGTCGGAAAGAGCTCTGTAATCAAAACCGCTGAAAGAGACTTAAAGACTTCCCATAAATTTATCCACATTTCTCTTGCTGCACTTTTGTCCTCAGAGAATAAAGCCATAAAAGATAATGAGAACAAAGGGAACGATTCGGGTGGGTTAAGTGGAGTGGTGGGGGATAATGGGAAAGCTGAGCAATCGCAGACTGCAAAGGGAGATGACGACCAGCCAGCCAAGAAGAATACTATCTCGAAGGTAGTGAAAGACAAGCAGATTGAGTACAGTATCTTGCAACAGATTTTATATCACGATCGTCCGCAGGTGACGCCCAAGAGCCGAATCAAACGGATCCATAAAACAAGATGCTGGAAACCCTTTCTGATCGCATTATTCATTATCCTCTTTGTTTCGGCTTTGCTTGTTTGTCTCAGTCCGAAATGGGTAAGCCTTTATGTCCTTGGAGGGTCGATTAATGCGGTACAGGCACATGGGTTGATTCGTTGGGCTTTGGCCGCGCTGTCGGTAATGGTGCTTTTAGCCTGCTTCTATGTTGGGAAGAATTTTAATCTTACCATCTCTAGGGTTGGTTATAAAGATGTCGAGATGAAGATCAAGGACAAAATGTCGATCTTCAATGCTTATCTGGATGAGATTGTTTATTTCTTTGAGTCGACCGAGTATGATGTTGTCGTGTTTGAAGATCTTGATAGATTTGAGAACCGCGAGGTCATTTTTTATAAGCTACGAGAACTGAATACAATTCTCAACCACTCGAATTGCCTCAATCGTAAGATTCGCTTCGTATATGCCGTTTTGGACGACTTGTTTGGGGCAGAGGAAAGAGTGAAATTCTTTGACTATATCGTTACTGTCATTCCGGTTATCAACTCTCTCAATTCCTATGAGATAGTGAAGGACCTGATCCGTCCGGAAGAACTCTTCGATAAACTAGGAGAAAACGAGTTCACGATCCTATGTGATTACTTACAGGATATGCGGCTTGTTCTGAATATTATCAACGAGTTTAATCAATTTGCGCCGCTATTAGACCCAAAGGTAATGAGCGAAAAGGTTTTATTTGGCCTTATCGTGTATAAAAACTATTTGCCCTCAGACTTCGCCTTGATGTATAACAGAACGGGGGTTGTTGCTGCGGCAATTGAACACGCAGATCATTATAAGGTCAAGATTCTCGAAGGAAAGAAAAAAGAAATAGAAAGGAATCAAGCAGAAATTAGTGCTGCCGAAGATAATTATTTGAAATCTATTGCTGAACTTCGGAAGCTTTACTTACAAAAAGGATTATCGCTTTCTGGCTATCCAACCGATAGGTTGGTATATAAGATTAAAGGAAACTTGCACGATCATGATACGATAGCTAAGAAATCTGACTTGTTTGATTGCTTTCGTAGAGGAGAGGCATCTCTTATGTATAATGGCAACTCCGAGGTTCCAGTGCCGACATTCCAGACTATAGAGAGGAACGTAATTAGGGCGGGCTCGTATGACGATTCATTAGCACGATATAAGGCTGAATATGAAAACATGGTACATGATCGAGAAGCTCGAATCCATAATTTAAGGGCAGAGATATCGTCGCTTTCAACTTCTATTCATTCGATTTATAGCGCAGATGCCGCAGCTATGGATAAAGAGTTGGCGCGCATAGAAAATGATGAGAAGCGAAATCTTGTTAAATTCCTTATCTTGAATGGTTATCTAGATAAGTATTATCAGTACTATATTTCATATTTCTATCCGAACTCTTTGAATCTAGAAGAGCGGAACTTTGTTATGCTCGCCGGCCGATTTGAGAAGACGAGTTTTGACGCAGAATTGAGAAATGTCGGAGAAGTAATCAAACGGTTCTCAATAGATAGCTTCGCATCAAACACTTCTCTGTTAAATGTGTCTTTAGTGCGAGTGTTATTTGGAGAAACTAGATATAAAGACTATAGAAACCCGGTCTGCCGGAACATCAAGAATTCAAGGAATCTTGACTTTATCCTTGCTTGTTATCGGTCATCGTTGAAAGTGCCGGATGGTTTCTTCTATCAGTTACTGGGTATCTATGATTATTGGGCGGATATTGCAAGTAGAAGCGTTGAAGATCAAGATGACTTGAGAGTAATCTATTTAAAGTATTGCTCGCTTGAGGAAGGTCGTGTAAACGATGCGATGAAGTCATGGTTAAAAGAGAATTATTCATTCATAAATAGGCGAATGACTGCCATATCTTCTAAACGCGTCTTAGAGGGGCTTTTGCCGAAATGTGCCCCCGTCTTTGCAAAATTGTCACTGAATAATACGCCGGATGATGTTCTTAAAGATATCCTGGATAATCGGCGCTATTCTTTTACTCGCTCTAATGTTAGCGCAATTGTGCGACGATTAGGCTTTTATGATAAGTACTCATCTGCAGCATACACGAGCTTACTGGAAGAGAAGAAGGCAGAGTCTTTGCGAAGACGGGTTGAGTCTAGATGGGCAGATGCGTTTAAGAACGTTTTCCCTGAGAGTAGTTTCCGGGAAGAGCCTAATGCCATATTGGCCATGCTCAATATCCCGAAGATCCCGTTAAATAACGCTCAAGCTTATCTTTCAAGGCAGTCGAGGCGAATAAAGAGTGCAGAGCTTATAAACAAGGACGCTCTAGATTTGGCTTTCAAGTGCTCGTTAGTTGAGGCATCCTGGCGGAATGTATACTATTATTCTGAAGTAGTAGGAAGAGGCCTCCCGCTGAGCTTCTTAAATGATAATCAATTCCAAGAAAAGGTCCGCGATACGCTTTTGGAAAAGGAGGAGCTTGCATTGAGACAGAGATTGGTCTTCTCAAATCAGTTGGAATTATCGAGATATGCACAGTTGGTCCCCTGGTTTGATGTCCCATTCAAAGAGATCGGCCACTTAATTCGTCCGGAAAGGATGAAGGTTCTTGTCGAGAATGATTACTTGGTTTTTAATGAAACCAACTTTAAAACGATTAAAGAACACTATGCTTTCTCAAGCATCTTCCTCTCTCGGAACGTTCGTTCTTTTTTGAAGAATCCAACGGGTTATCGAGTTGATAGCACAGACATAATGGCTGCGATTGAAACTCTTGATACAAAGGTGGCAAGGTGTGAATTCATCCGTGCGATCAGAGAGAATATCTTTACCGCGACTGACGAATTGGCGGATCTGGTTCGACCTCTTTATTCGAACGGAGACCTTAAAGCTTCAGAGATTAATCGTGAGCTATTACTCTGTATTATCGCGAAGTCTTCTAGTGTGGATCGAAAGAAGTTGGGCCGTCGAGCGATTCTTTTGTTGCCCTATTCAAGGGAGTATACTACGATGCTGCTTAAAGCGATGGGCGCGGAGTATAAGAGGTTAACCTCGGATACCGCAAAGTCGACACTCTCGTCAGATAGAGATACTGTGCTGATCGTTGACTATCTCTTTAAAAATGGTTATATCCGCGGCGTTGAAAAGAAAGGAGGAAAGATAATAGTTACAAAATAGCTGCATATTAAGTAAGTTGACGAATCCTCACGTGCTCCAAAGATGCATAATATGGTCGTGTTGGTATGCCGAGGAGCGAAAGATGATAGGTTGCAGCTACCTATTAGAATTGCCGAGTATTAACATTTGTCGCGTTTTATTGTATTAATGATTACTCTCGACGGTGATAAGATTCCCGGTCAAGCCTGGAATGATGAGCGGGGAGGCTCGGCTTTCATGCGAGATGTGTGAGCTCATTTCCCGCGGGGAGAGCGGCCCCATTTAGCGCGGCAGCGCGGGAAGATATTAGATGACATCGGGTAGGCCCTCGGGCCTGCCCGGTGTCGTTATATGGTGGTGATTCTGAGGGAAATATAAACGGAATTAGAGGCGTGGTCGAGTTTTTTGTTATATTTGTAATGTTCTCTCGTTAGACGGGAGACTTGGTTATGAACCTCTTTAGGGCGGTAATGACAATAATAGTAAAGTTAAATAGTTAAGTTATGAAGATTGTTGCATTGTATGGCCGGGGTGAATGTGGGAAAAGTGAGACTCTTGGGATTTACTTGAGAAGGTTTGTTCGAGAGAGAGCAGGCTTGGTAAGTGAAGATATATGGAAGGATACTAGGGAAAGTATCCCGTTGGGGAACATAGTTATTAATATATGTCCTCCGGGGGATACGAAAAAAATTGTGCTAGAGAATATTGTGTTTTTTGAAGCACATCCGTTTGATGTGGCTTTTTGCGCAACGAGAAGTTGGGGGGAAGGGTGCAATGCGTTAGAGGAGTATGCGGCTCGGGTTGGTGCGGATTTGGTGTGGATAAAGAAGCCATACAATGATAATCTCGATAGAAAAGGGCAATCGGCGGCGAATGAATTGCTGGCAAAGGATCTAATAGATCGATTCCTATAGGAAGAAGGGATCATTGCAGAGTATTGTTAGACGAGATAAAGGAGAATGATTCAATCCCAAAGTAGAAATGTACCTCAGTAAGATATATATAAAGAACTTCCGTGGAATCAAGGAACTGCTGGTTGAGTTCGATAAGAAGTTAAATGTAATTATTGGAGCCAATGGGCAACTCAAGACAGCCCTGATCGATGCTATTAGGCTTTTCTACTCATGGGGTGAACCTAACCGAGATATAGAGATTACAAAAGAGGACTTCCATGTAGAGGTTACATTTAGTAATGAGGGTACACCTATAGTTTGCCACTCCACAAGAATAGATATATATTATCTCTTTGAAGGGTTATCTGCTCAGCAAGAAGGGGCCTTTTATCAGTATTTGGATAGAAGAGATGATGGTACAATGGCGGCAAGAGTTCACCTATCCTTCGAGATGAAAGAGAAAGGAAGAATATATCCTTCCTACATAACAGGCAGGGAAGAAAATGGATTAAGGGCTGATTGGGAGACATTGCGCTACTTCCACTCATATTTCTTGGGGGCGTTGCGCGATAGTACTCGTGACTTGATGAGTGCCCGTAATAATCTGCTTGGGAGGGTAATTAAAAGAAAAATAGATAGGGCTGGCTCAGAGGATGATGTGAAAGGGATTGTAGATGCGGCGAATGAACAACTATTACAAAGGCAAGAGGTTATAGAAACACAAGCAGGCATAAATAATAATCTTGACCAAATCAATAGTGCCTGTCTTAGGGATGTAGAATTGCATATTGAACAGAACAAGATAGAGTATATAGTTAATATTATAAAACCATTCTTACCTCATTCTCCGAATAATAAGCAAGGGTTTGTTCTAACTCAAAATAGCCTGGGCTATAATAACTTGATTTATATTGCATCGGTGTTGAGTGATATTAAGGATTGCCATGAAGATGACAGCGTGAGTATTTATGCATTGCTGATTGAAGAGCCGGAGGCTCACCTTCATCCACAATTGCAGGTTAATCTGTATAACTTTCTAATAAATGCAGATGAAAGTGATAATAGTCAGACTTTTATTACTACGCATTCCCCAACATTAACATCAAAGATTCCGTTAGAAAACCTTATCTTGCTGAAGGATGATGCGCCTTTTTATCTTGGGAATTGTTTTATTGACAGACATCTAGAAAACATAATACGTGATGCGGGGAATAACAGACCTTTGAACGAAGAGGAGGTAAATGGTTATCGTAAAATGATTGCTCGGTACTTTGACGTGACGCGCTCTCAAATGTTTTTCTCTAATGGTTGTCTTTTCATTGAAGGTATTTCAGAATGTCAATTGGTTGAGACTTTTTCAAAACTGAATGGTAAATCGCTAGTTGATAATCAAATAGAGATTGTGGACGCGGATGGGACTGCATTCTATCAGTTCTTAATGTTGTTCAATTCTTCTTTTGATAAGAAGAGGCTTCCAATAAAGGCTGCCTTCGTGACAGATGAAGACCAATTCACTGATTCTAAGGAAAAGACGTACAACCTGGATGCTCTCGTCGAAGATGATTATGCTCAATTGGATGTACTTAGAAATGGGATAAACAACGGGCATATGAATGGCCGGGTTAACAATATGTTAGCAATGGCCAATAAACAAATGGGAATAAAAATATGTTCAGGCAAGAAAACGCTAGAATATCAAATATGCAAAGCCAATGTGCATGATAATAAAGAAGTCACAAGAGAAACGTGGCTATATGAATTGATAAGGAGTTTTAACCCTTCCGGTGTTGAAAAAGTAGATGCGTACCTGGATAGTCTGGAGGATCGTAATATGATTGAGGAAGAGCAGCAGAATGTGGCGTTGCTCCTGTGGAAGTGCCTACCCGGGAAAGCTGAATTTGCTCAAACGTTGAATGCATTTTTACTAGATAAGATGAATGCAAAAGGGGGTATTAGATTCAGCGTGCCTGAGTATATCCAAGACGCGATTAATCATTTGGTTCCGTAGATATGGAATACGAAGTGACACCGCAACGGCAGGCGTTCATTAACGCCCGGGGTTATACTATTTTGACGGCATGCCCGGGAAGCGGCAAGACAACAAGCATTGTTAAGAAACTCTTGGCGGTATCTCGTTTTTGTGAAGAGCAGTATGGTAAGCATGCTGGTTTTGCTTGCTTATCATTCACTAATAAGGCGTGTGATGAGTTAAAGCAGAAATACAAAGAAATGCATGATGAGAGGCTATGTTTCCCCAATGAAGTGTTGACCATAGACAGTTTCATTATGCAATATGTCATTCTTCCTTTTTGGTATTTATGCGACACTTGTAAGAAGAAACCAATTGTAGTTAACGAAGAAGATGTCCTAGAACGAGTATATTACTACAATGTGAAAAGAGATGGAACGTGGCAACAGGTTGCCGTAAGAGATCTCCGGCCATATTCAAGGCTTATGCATAGTAAAAAGCCCTCTCTGGTTTCTCGAGAAAAGAATTCATATAAATGGAAAGGCAAGGATGTGACCAATGCGAATGAAATTGCATACTGTGAGGCGGCATTTACATATCGTATTGAAAAGGGTTTTATAACAAGTAGTGATGCATTATGGCTTGCATGCTATATTTTAGAACACCATCAAGAAGTAGCTAGAGCCCTCGTGAATCGATTTCCATATATAATTGTTGATGAGGCACAAGATAATTCGGAGTTACACTTTGAGTTTTTTAAGTTGTTGAAAAATGCTGGCTTACAAAACCTGGAGTTTGTCGGTGATATTTGTCAATCTATCTATGGCTTCAATAATGCAAGGCCGGAGTTGCTTCAAGCTATGATGGCCGAGAATGAATGGAACGTGTTGCCGTTGTCGGAATGTAGAAGGTCTAACCAAAGAATTATTGATTTATATAGTAAACTGAAATCAATAGATGTGCCTGCAATTACTTCTCTTGGTGTTGTGGATAAAGGAATCCCAATAGTGGTGTATAAGTATGGCGATGGGAATGTTAGGGATATTATTCGGGACTTTTACCAAGAGTGTGATGATAATGAACTGACAAGTAGAATTATTCTGGCACGCGGAACTAGTAAATGCAAGGAATTGGCTGGTGTGAGGGATGTAGGTTTTAAGTATTGGAAATCAGATGATCCCTATTTACTGATAGATGCGGTCTTTGCATTTGAAGCAGGTGAGATGGATTATGCTTTCCGGAAGACTCGCCTTGCTCTTTCAGGATTGCTGGTGGGGGAGGATCCGGAGGCAAAGAGGCGTTTTATCCATGAGATTGAACATGATATCGCCTGGAATGCTCGGATATTTGGTCTTCTAAATAGTATTCCTTCTTTTGCTCTAAGTTTCAACGAGTGGTCTAAACAAACCTGCATGTTGTTGAAGGATTGTTGGGGATTAGAAAGTGCCCCGGCATTTGTTCCCCACCTTAGACAGATAGGTTATACAATGAGGGAGATGGCAGATGTGCCAGTAGAACGGTTTTATCAGTCGAAGGATAAAGGAAGCGATTATCATAAAAGTATAGATACTATACATGCAGTAAAAGGTGCAACCATGGATGCTGTTTTACTATTCCTTTCATCGGATAGTCGTGGGCAAAGTATCTCGTTGAATGATTTTCCTCGTGGCCCAATTCAAACCATGAGCGAGAGCCAGAGAATGATATATGTAGCTTGTTCAAGAGCAACACAGTTTTTAGCCTTGGCGGTACCAAACACAACGCCGGATGCTGAAATACGTAGTGCTTTAGATGGAATCGAAATAGAGATCCGACAGATGCTCCGACAAGGAGAGTTGGAACTTGGATCGTAAATGTTCTCCCCTCGATAAAGCCTGAAGAAACGGTCGCCCGAAGGCTCTGTGGCCGTTTTTTGCGTAAGATAGATGGTCTCTGCTGCGACTATATCATGTTCTTGCCGGAGCAGTATCATTTGCATGAGGAATGTTTGACAAGACAGAAAGTGGATTAGAGTTATTCTCCGTGGCAGTGTAAGACGAGATGAGATGATCTATAACTTTGGGAAGGTGTATGATCCTGTCCGATGTCGTTATGTCGTGGTGAGGTTGAAGGGGCCTGATAATAAACTAAATTAATGTGTAGTTTTTTTAACGTGATGATAACCACTATTCAATAGATAGGTTGAGCCAAAGAGGGACTCTCCCGCTACTCTGCGAGAATCTCCCGTATCACATCAAACAAAGCTTGGAAGTTATCGAAGTTGAATTTGTCGAAGCCGGGCTTCCCGGAATAAATGTAATTAGCAAAATCTCGCTTGGGAAGAGCAATGTTCTTTCCTTCGGCATTCCATACGCTATCTGGGAGGACCAATGTGAACGTTTTCTTAAGGTAGTTAAAACTGCCCGTGGGTGATTTCTTTGCGTAATGCACATCTGGCATGGAAATGTGTTTTCCAGTGTCTTTATCAAACTCGGAGCTTAGATAAAGGCGATGTCCATTCTCGTCTTCAGTCATTATTTCCTCATCCGTAAAATACTGCTCTATACAGAATCTGTCGAGACGACCCTTCGGTGTGGGGAGAATAATGGAATAAACGTTATTGCCCCAGAATTTGAATGGCTTTGGTGAATCGGCTTGATTTAGGATTTTATCCTCGTCCCTGTCAAAAACACATATTACCTTATGGGGGAACGGCTCCATGTTGGAGGTGCAGAAGTTGAGTAATTTGCTCCAACCCATTCCTTCAGATTCTTCGTATTCTCGGAAAACCAAATCTAGATCGTTGTACTTATCGGCAGCTTGGAATAAATCCAGAGCCTTTTTCATGTACTTCCAGTCGGTGATGCCTTCTCCAAGTACAATTGGACGTTCGGATTCGGATAGGTATAGCTTCGTGGCTGATAGGCTAGCTTCTGGGTATAGTTTTAAGAGCCTGTCTTTTAGCTTGGCGTAAACCTTTGAATCATAAGTCTTCCCATTCGTCGCCCGGTATCTCTTGATAAAACGAATATAACCAATTTTCCCCTTCAGTTCATACATGAACGACTTAACAGGATTGGCCGGGTTCTTGTCTGGATGGTACTTTGAGTAATGCTCTTTTGCTGCGGATTCAAGGCCAAAATGCTCGCATGCGTGAAGCATGGCCCGGACTTGGCGAACATAGGTCCTGCGTACATTGGTTTTGCTGGAATTCACCACAACTCCCGTGACTTCTTGATGATTGTACTTTTGGGCGTAGCGGACCTTTTCTAGATTGATCTCGAAGCTGTTGTTTTGGATAATGTCAATCAGCGCAGGTGAAAGAACCAGCCGTTTATCCACTATCGTCCCGATCTCCGAAGGGAGTTCTTGAAGATTTGTGGAGAAGGTGATATCGTCTGCGTATCTGGAGTAAGTGCATCGACAAGCTTTTGCCAGTCGATAGAGTTGATTGTCCAACTGCCAACATGCGAAATTGGATAATATGGGAGATGTTGGTGCTCCTTGCGGGAGGGCGTTCCTATAACAACAAAGGTTGGCGATTTCGCGAGCGATCCTTTCTCCGAGACAGAATGGTTTCGCCATTAAAAGGCCATGGATTCTTCCGAAGTGGATGGAGGGGAAGAAATCTTTCAGGTCAATGTTCACAATCCACCGTTTATGCAGATGCAGGCTGGCATTCGATCTGATACTCTTGCCTTTGGTGAAGCCATGTACACAATGCCTTTCCGGATATACCTTCAAGAACTCTTTAGCCAGTCTGGATTGAATTGTCTTCAGCCCCTTGTTCGGTGCGGTAATAGTGCGAGTTCCGCCCCGCTTCTTTGGAATCTCAAATTGTGCGTAGCGGTCTTCGTCTTTTATTTTGTATATGATGTATGCGAGCTTCCTCGGTTGTGTTTTAAGCAACTGAGCCAGCGATTCTAAATCAAAGACTGAGAGTATGCTGAGGTTATTAAGCACAGAAAAAAGGTATCTGTATATTATTCAACCTAAAGTGAAGGCAAGCCAAATAAGCAAGCGTAATCGAGGTACTCGGAAAGAACAATCTCCCGACATTCTGATAATCGTCGCAGGAACACAACGAAAAGTCAATTCCCATATACAGATACCTTTTGTAGACGCTAAGGTAGTATTATTATGCGTTAATCACAAATACTAGAGCGCAGTTCGACCGATTTGATAAAGCGGATATGAAGAAATGATACTAGACTTGAGAAAAAAGGAGAAGAGAAAAGAAATGTTTTGGATGGGATGGTGTTAAATGTGATTACAAGAGGAACTACGTATCTGTCTCTTTTGTTGCCTATTGTTATTCCTAGGTATAGGAAATGCCAGAATCGATAGACTGATGAATAATTGCCATAATTCAATGCTGTATTTGGATAAAAATGTATTACTAGGGTTAATCTTTGGGGAAAAATTATATCTTTGCATGAAAGACAGTAAACTGATGGCAACCGCATCTCGTCAATTGGCTCAAGAGTCTTCAAGGAAACTTGATTATTTGAATCAGAAAATCTGGGATGAAGGGCTTAATCCGATAACGCTGTCTCAATTAAAGGAATTAAGCAAGGAGGTAACTAATGGCACCACGTTATTTGAACGCTTTCCACAAGCAGTACAGCCTGGCTTGTCGGCGGGATCTGAGGTCCTCTGCTCGGCGGCCATTATCTGTAGAGGATGTCCTTGCACAGAGTCAGAGACTCGGCCGATCTACCGCACGGATGATCTCATCGGAGACGGAAGAGTCCAGGAGCAAATAGTAGAATCCTGGGCGCGATTGACTGATTGTTGGCACGAACAAGCGGAGGCTTATCTTGCTTCTTTGTGTCAGGTTTCGGATAGTGGAACGGAGAGTAAGGTCTTCTACGACGTTACTAAGAGGCGGGTTCTTAAAGCGATTTCATTGGCCCACTACAATGTGCTCCGGCTCGCCTTGGACCGGATTGTTATTCATAATGCGTTGTTCCATAACTCGGCGTTGGAGGTCTTTGGCTTTGGCCGAAACGAGAAGGGATCGTTTGTGGTCCTTGTCGAGCAGCCGTATGTTGAAGGTGGGGCTGTGACGGAGTTGGAGCGTATGGAACTGATGAGGAACCTTGGTTTCAAAGAGGCTGGGGAGGACTACGGGATGCATCTCAATTACTATACGAATGAACTTTATGTAGGAGACCTCAATGAGTATAATCTAATTAAGGGTGAGGAGATTCATATCATCGATGCGGACTGCCGCTTGAATGTCCCCACGCTTGGCTGTGGTGGATGTTATGTCATCCCTCGGCCAAATCTTGATTTCTCGCGGCCTTTTGCGGGTGTCTGAGATTATTGAGGAAGAATACAAGAGGGGATCGGATTCCGATCCCCTCTTCTGTAATTAATCATCCGTTCTAAAGGCCATGACATACTGACATTGGTCGCAGATTGCGGTTATTACACGAAGTGAATTTGGGCTTCTTGTCATCGTTGGACTCCCGTCGTTATTCCATATAAACTGCTGTTTTTCTTGGAATATGGTAAAATGCTTGCCCCCACAAATTGGGCAGGTATATTCGGAGAGCCTGCTCCGAATATCGGTGACTTGTGCTTGATTAATCATGTGAAAACTAATTTTAAAAAAGTAATAGTACGTGAATTCTAAATAAAAGTGCAACACACTTCAAAAGTCAAAGTTAAATAATTGTTTGCAATATTCCACCGGTGTCCTGTAACCCAGTGACTTACGGGGCCTGTGGTTGAGTTTCCATTCTATTTCAGCAAGCATCTCGTCGGTCAGCTTGCTGAAGTCCGTTCCTTTCGGAATGTACTGGCGTATCAGCCCGTTCGTGTTTTCGTTTGCACCCCGCTCCCAAGAGTGATGGGCGTGCGAAGTAGAACTCGGCATCGAGTCCCTTCGCAATCTCTTTATGGCGGGCGAATTCCTTTCCGTTGTCAGCCGTTATCGTGTGTATTTTGTCCCTATAGGGTAGCAGCGCTTCGATTGCCGCACTGGCCAGCTGGGTGGCTTCTTTCCCAGCAAGCCTGCGGATCAGCACCAGATGCGTGCACCTGTCGTTTGTCGTCATAATGGCTCCCCGCCCTGCGGTTCTTGTCAATCATAGTGTCTATCTCAAAGTCTCCAAAACGCTTCTTCTCATCTACAACCAACGGCCTCAGCGAGATGTCCACCCTGTCCTGAATGATTCCCCTGGACCTATATAGGCTGTCACGTCTTCGCTTCCGTCGACCGCGGTGCCTGAGGTTACGAGCCATCTCGTCATTGCCCCTGCGCTTCTCCTGCCAGATCCAACGATAGATGGTCTCTGCTGCAACCTCTCTATCGTAAATCGTTGCTCCCTTGTCAGATGCTTGTATCCCATCCTCTGTCGCTTTTTCTGGTTTTGACAGTAAAGTTATACTATCAAGCTTCAAAGCGTTGCACTTCAGAGTAGAATCCAGCAGCCATCATCCGATTGGGTGATGGCTTTCTTCATTTGCTTGCGATTGTATTGTTTCTTGGAGTTTTGCAGGTGACTTCGGAATGTGATGGGCTTGCCGTGCGCGAGAATCTCTTCCTCGCGTGTGGCTTTTCTATTCGCGAGGAGGAAATCACGCTCGGTGATTCGCAATCGTTTTCCTTTCTTTGTGCTCATGAGCAAATCTCGACGTGTTTGTTAAAGCTTTGTCCTTGCCAGTACTCCATTACCTTGAGGTGCTTGAGTCGCCCGACAAGAATTGTGGGGTGGGTATTGTATTTCTTGGCGGCTTCGAGGATGTCCGCCTCGGAGAATGAAGAACTGCGGAGGAACTCATGCTCATCATGGCTGGAGAGAAGGATTTCGGAAGCGAAGTCATTGGCCTCTTCCTCTTTTGCTTCATCCAAACCGGTCACCCCGGCGTTCTCGAGGAAAATGTCTTTTTTCCCGTGGAGGAGGATGTGCCCAACTTCGTGGAAGAAGTTGAACCACAGGTTGTCATATCCTTTATATCGTCCGGACAGTTGAATCACTGGCGTGTCTCTGATCCATCTGGTTGCTCCGTTGATTGGAGCCTTTGGCAAAGTGGGGGTGGCAACCAGAATCAAACCGCAGGAACGGCAAAGCTCCTGAAGTTGTCTGAAGAAATCATCCGGTTCTGCGACCATGAGTTGTTTCATCGCTATCAAGGAAGATTTCAGTTTCTTCTCATCAAAAGGAGTGTTCAGTTGTTCAGCCTGTGCCTGGAGTTCCCCTTGCCTGAGCCATACGGACATGGCGTGGGGATCTTTGGTGGATGACAATGAAATACGAAAAGCAATCTTGAGTTGCTGGTTCAAATAATAGTTTGCCCAGGCTTTCTCCGTGCTGACGCCAAAGTACTCAAATAGGTTGCGGACTTTTTCTTCGGGTGTTTTGGCGGCGGCGATCCAGCCTCGTTTTGCCATTTCCAAATAGGGGAAGAGTTTCATCCAGGCAATGGATGCTTTTGCCTCTTCTTCTCTTTTCTTTCTAACTAAATACTCTTCATAAAGGGCTTGATTCCTTAACCAGAAAGAAGCAGGGATCTTAGTGACTGATTCAAAAGATACGGCCATTTCGGATGTGATGGAACTATTACCGTTTATGACGGCAATGATTGTCTTTTCGGGCTTGGTGGCTCGAATCGCGAACTCTTTAATACTCATTCCCATTTCCTCCAGCTTCTCACTTAACACTTCTCCGGGATGATGTGCTCTAATAAGTTTTGATGCGTTTGCTTTAATACTCATTTGTGGTAATCTACAATCTCTTCTATTTCTACACCTTTAATCTCACACCATAAATACTGTCCACTTGGATTGGTTGGGATGGGGTTCTCATGCGGTTCAAAGATAAGTCTGGTGTTCCCATCAAGGCGGCATGCCCATTGACCTTTTCTATCCCCAATCAGCTCGTGATAATCCCCTGGTAAGTTCCTTACATCTTCTAGTGATTCGGCAGACATAAGGGCTGTTATCCTTTTGGTGTAATTGTTTGATAACACAGGCCCCAACTTCTTCAAGCTGTACCTGGCGTCCTCGGCATATTTCTGTAAATCCTTAGTTTTATATGTAATGTGCATATGTGTCGCATGTGATGTATAGTAGGTGTTAATTACTTTTGCAAATTTAATACATTATTTGATTAACACAAACTGTTTGTTAAATTTTGTGCCGTCTGCTGTCGGCACAAACGCTTTTGGCAAATCATAATCGGCAAAGACTTCCCGCCTTGTCGTGGGTATGTCCTCCCCGGTGATGGAATTATGCCCCATCTTCTGATACTCTCGCCAATACACGCCCACACCCCGACGTTGCCAGACGGGGAGGTCGTTGAAGGTCATAGGTTGATTTCTTTAAAGTGTTTCAGCTCTCCTTTGATAATTCTCTCTGCATTGTCCAAGAAGGACTTCAGTTTGGGGTCATCCTTTAGCTTTGATGTCTGAAATTCCCGTTTCAAATCCACCAGACATTTCAATACTTTGTGACAGGCATCAATATCTACCAACGAATCGGCACTTATGAGGGAACTGAGTACAAAGTAGAGCATGTTTGCTTCGCGGGTGGGTATCATAGGGAATCATTTTAACAGGCATAGAAAACCAGTCTCAGAGAGTCTTCGGACAACCATTCGTCAGTCAGGAACTCATGAATAAGGGATATGCCGGATGCGAATTCCTTTAGCCAAATGATTTCGTTCAGTTCTTCATTCAGATAGTAATCCAGCATCTCGCCTTGATCTATATACTCGTCGTCTTCATTCTTTTCCTTTTTTGACTTGATGGGCTTTCCGGAGATGGCTGTGAGGATGGCATCCAACTTGTCCGAGATTCCGTAAGAGAGTTGCTTTGAATGTTCTGACAATATGCTCGCTTTGCATTTCTCGAGGCGCTCGTCCAGGAAGGTATAGAGTTCAGAAATAGAGCACCAGGATTTGCCCCAGCGCCAGTCTCCACCCCATAGACCTCCCGTTTTGTTGGCGTCTATCTTTTGCTGGACTTTGCCAAACATTTTTTTTAGTTCCGGACTCAAATCATCGGGGAAGCCTCTGTCGTTGAAAGGGGCATCGTGGCCGGCGAACAAATCGCGGACACAGCCCTGACGGACGATATTGAACATCCGATACATCTTGACCCCGCCAATCTCTACGATGTGGTTATCATCTGGCGAAGCATCTTCACCACAGTATGAAGAGTCCCTATAATCAAGCGGAACAATACCGTTCAAAAGGTGCCACTGAGGGTCGTTTTTCTTCTTGAATTCAATGAATATACTGCTGCAAGTACCCATATTGCTATTTAAGTTTTAATTGTTTCATCCTAATCTCTATCATCAAGTCTTTGTAGATTTGGTCGGGCATGAGTGCTTTCTGATTACTGCTTGTTCCTTGCTAGGAACTCAGTACTTCTGGTTCCTGTGATATAATTATAGGGATTGGCATTGTTGGCGTACTGCTGGCCCTCTATTTGTTGCAGATGAGACAAGAATTCAGAAGGGCTAACCCATCTGCAAAAGGGTAGTTCACCTTCCAATTTGTGCGGGCCTAATAGGTAACCGACTTTATAAGAAGGGATGATGTAATCTTTTTGATCTTCAATAATAATCAAATCCATTGCACCATTCTGATTTCCACAACGCAAAAGCAGGTTCCTGCAATCCTCCAAATTATTAAAGTCATAGTCGTCACAATCAATATTAATCAGTTCAACCCCTTTTATATCATTGACTTGTTGGGTGAAGAACTCAAAAATATCAGGTTGGCTACTTTTTCGACTATAATTCTCAGAATGGATTATTTGGAAGGCATTTGTTAGAGGAAAACTAAGGTAGCATTCAATGCTGTACAAGCGGTTTAATCTAGCTCCGCTACAATCCTCGATTTGGAGGAGAATGTTGTAAGGCTTGCTCATATTATTATTCTTTTGGGGCAAATATCACTCGGAGAATCGATGATTTCAAGCGATTACAAGCTTGTAATTGCTTGCAGATGTCGATTGTTTTGCTAAGGGAGAGGCCACGATGGTTTGGCGGTTCCGGGGATTATGCCTACCTTTATAACATGACGATACGGGGTGGCATAGAGGCTCAATTGATGTGGCGGCTGCTTTCCGAACCCATTGGGGTGCTGGAGGAACCGGCGGCGGATTATGGAGGAATGCTGGAGCGTATGGAGGCGGCGGAGCTGCTGGCGCTGATGGAGAAGGTGCAGGAGAGGCTGGGGACGCTGGGCGTATCTGCAAAAACCACCGGAGCGATGCCGGCGTCCGAGACGGGGCCCGAGGTTGCGGAGCCGGTTGAGCTCTATATCGACCGGCAGTACACGATTCGTACGGGAGCCCCTGATGGCCCATTGATGCCGTTGCGGCCGCTGGTGAAGGCTCTGTTCATCCTGTTCCTGCGGCATCCGGAGGGCATTCTGCTAAAGCAGCGGGACCTGTACCGGCAGGAGCTGGAGGAGATTTATGCCGTCATCTGTCCGAACACCTCAAAGGAGGACGTCAAGGCTCGCGTCGGGCGGCTGGTGAACCTGCAGGACAACTCGTTCAGCGAGAAGGCGTCAGTGCTTAATGCGCGCCTTGGGGAACTTCTGCCTGCGGGTACAGCGGAAGACTATAAGATTCAAGGATATAACGGTCACCCGAGGCGGATTCCGCTGAGTCCGCTATTGGTACATTGGGCGTAAGTCAGAATAGCTTCCGGTACGCCTCCGCCTTCTTCTCCAGCGGCAGGGGGTAGGCGCGGGAGGTGGAGGGCATGCGCCAGAAGCGCAAGGGGCAGGGAGATTCGCCGGTCAAGCCGGCGAATGACGTGCTAAGGCTGGCGGCTGACGTACCGGTGTCAGGCATGGCGATGTCCACCCAGCCGCCGACGGGCGGGATGGGGCAGTGGAAGGCCTGAGCGGCGAGGGCGCTGGCTTTTTCGCCGGTGGTGACCAGCGTATGACACGATGGGATGCAGGCCAGCAGGGGCGCCACCGCGAAGGAAATGAGGGTGCTAACAGCGATCATGCTCAAAGATGCTGCTTTTCCCATAGAATGCTTATCTTTGTAGTAGAAAAACACACTGACTTATGGTAAAAATCGGAACTCCGCTGACGGGGGTGGCTAAGAAGGCGCTGCTGTGCGGTTCGGGAGAATTGGGCAAGGAGGTTGCAATCGAGTTGCAACGTTATGGTGTCGAGGTGATTGCGCTCGACCGCTATGAGAACGCGCCGGCGATGCAGGTGGCGCACCGCAGCTATGTGCTGTCGATGCTGGACGGGGCGAAGCTGCGCGAGATCATCGAGCAGGAGAAGCCGGACCTGATCATTCCGGAGGTGGAGGCGATCGCGACCCCGACGCTGGTGCAGCTGGAGAAGGAGGGGTACCACGTGATCCCGACGGCGAACGCGACCTTCCTGACGATGAACCGCAAGGGCATCCGCCAGCTGGCGCACGAGCAGCTCGGGCTGCCGACGTCGAATTACCGTTTCGCGGCTACGCGTGAAGACTTCGACGCGGCCATCGCGGCGGTGGGCACGCCCTGCGTGGTGAAGCCCATCATGAGTTCGTCCGGCCACGGCCAGAGCGTGTGCAGGACCCCCGCGGACGCCGACAAGTGCTGGGCGATTGCCCAGGAGGGCGGGCGCGCCGGTGCCGGCGAGGTGATCGTGGAGGGCTTCGTGAAATTCGATTACGAGATCACGCTGCTGACCGTCCGTCACGCGGGCGGCACGACCTTCCTGAACCCCATCGGCCACCACCAGGTGGACGGCGACTACCGCGAATCCTGGCAGGCGCAGCCGATGAGCGAAACCGCACTCAAGCAGGCGCAGGACATTGCCAAGAAGATCACGGACGCCCTCGGCGGCTACGGAATCTTCGGCGTGGAGATGTTCGTTTGCGGCGACGAGGTGCTGTTCAGCGAGGTGTCGCCGCGCCCGCACGACACGGGCATGGTGACGATGATCTCGCAGGACCTGTCCGAATTCGCGCTGCATGCGCGGGCGGTGCTGGGGCTGCCCATTCCGAAGGTGAATTTCTTCGGCCCGTCGGCCTCGAAAGCGATTGTCGTTGAGGGAGATACGACGCAGGTCGTGTTCGAGAACCTCGAGGAGGTGCTCGCCGAGCCGGACGTGCAGATCCGCCTGTTCGGCAAGCCCTTCATCAAGGGGCACCGCCGCATGGGGGTGCTGTTGGCGCGCGACGAGACGGTCGAGGCCGCGCTGGCGAAGGTGGAGCGCGCCTACGCGAAGCTTCGCGTGAAGGTGCTCTAAGTTCCGAAAAAATCGTATCTTTGGGGAAACCAATTGATACAACCACATTATGTTTACGCTTATCTCTTTACCTTACGCGCCCACGGCCCTGGAGCCGGTGATCAGCGCGCAGACGCTCTCGTTCCATCATGGGAAGCACCTGCAGGCCTATGTCAACAACCTGAATGCGGCGCTGCCGGGGAGCGAGTTCGAGGGGTTGTCGCTGGAGGAGATCATCTGCCGCGCGAGCGGCGGGGTGTTCAACAACGCCGGGCAGATCCTGAATCACAACCTGTATTTCACGCAGTTCCGGGAGATTCGCCGGTCGGAGCCGGCGAATGACGAAAAGGCGGTTCCGGCGAATGACGGTGCGGCATCTGACGGTCCGCAGGGCGCGCTGGCCGCGCAGATCGCGAAGCAGTGGGGCTCGCTGGAGGCTTTCCAGACGGAGTTCGTCGCCAAGGGCGCGGGTCTGTTCGGGAGCGGCTGGGTGTGGCTCCAGGCGGATGCGACCGGCGCTTTGTCAATCGCGCAGTATGCCGGCGCCGACAATCCCGTGGCGCACGGCTTCACGCCGCTGCTGACCTTCGACGTGTGGGAGCACGCTTATTATCTGGATTATCAGAACCGCCGACCGGACCATCTGAAGGCCCTGTGGCCCCTGGTGGACTGGGAGGTCGTGGAGCGTCGCTACGGCCGCTAGCGCCGCGGGTGATGGTCGAGGATCGCGCGCTGCCAGGTGGCGGTGTCGATGTGGGTGTAGATTTCCGTGGTGAGGATTGATTCGTGGCCGAGCATTTCCTGGACGACGCGTAGGTCGGCGCCGTTCTCGATGAGGTGCGTGGCGAAGGAGTGGCGGAAGGTGTGCGGGGAGATTTCCTTGCGGACGCCCGCGAGCAGCGCTTGCTTTTTGACGAGATTGAAAATGGCCACCCGGCTCAGCGGGCGGCCGTTTTTGTTCAGGAATGCGACGTCGTCGAAGGCCGGCTCGGCGGCCGCGGGGCGTGCGTCGAGGTAGCTCTTGAAGGCATCGGCGGCCATTTCCCCAAGGGGGACGAGCCGCTCTTTGTCGCCTTTGCCGACGACGCGCACAAAGCCCTCCTGGAGATAGACGTGCGAGATTTGCAGGCTGCAGGCCTCGGAGACGCGCAGGCCGCAGCCGTAGAGGATCTCGAGGATGGCGCGGTCGCGCAGGCCGGTCCAGCCGGCGGCCGTGTCAACCGATTCAAGGATGGCCGTGACTTCCTCGACGGAAAGGACTTCCGGGAGGTAGCGGCCGAGCTTCGGTGCGTCGATGCGGTCGCAGGGGTTGTCCTGCCGCTCGCCCTCCAGGATCAGCCAGTCGAAGAACGACCTTAGCGAGCTCAGCAGCCGCGCCTGGCTCCGCTTGCTCAGCGCTTTAGTCATTCTCGGCCCTTGTTTTGTCATTCCCGGCTCCGACCGGGAATCTCCCCCCGCCCGGCTCGCCAGGTAGCGTTCGATATCCTCCGTTCGGACCGCCCGCGGCTCCAGTTCCAGCGCTTCCAGCAGCTCCGCGACGTCGCGCCCGTAGGCCGCCACCGTGTTCGGCGACAGCCGGCGCTCCATCCGCAGATAGTAACGGTAGTCCTTCAGAATTCTGGTCTCTTCCATATCTGGAGCTGTTTTCTTCTCCCTTCCTCCTCCTCCTTCTTTCCCTCTTCCCTCCGTCGCGCTGTGAGCTGTAAGTTGCTGCTCACAGGAAAGGGGAGGTGTGGGGGTTACTTGGCGGCTTCCTCCGCGCGGGCGGCGTTGAAGCAGTCGCGGCAGAGGGGCTCGTAGATGTCCTTTTCGCCGAGCAGCACCAGGTCCTGGCTCTTGCTGAGGCGGTGCGAGTGGTTCGCGAGCGCGCCGCAGCGGACGCAGATCGCGTGGACCTTCTGGACGTCTTCGGCCACGGCCATCAGGCGCGGCATCGGGCCGAAGGGGACGCCGAGGTAGTCGGTGTCGAGGCCAGCCACAATGACGCGCACGCCGCGGTTGGCAAGGGTCTGGCAGACTTCGACGAGCGAGTCGTCGAAAAATTGCGCCTCGTCTATGCCGACGACCTGCACCTCGGGGCCGACCTTTTCGAGCATCTCGGACGGGGCTTGGATGGGCGTGGAGGTGAGTTTATGGAAATCGTGCGAGACCACTTCGACGTCGCTGTAGCGCTTGTCGAGGGTCGGCTTGAAGATGGCGATCTGCTGGTTGGCGAACTGGGCGCGGCGCAGGCGCCGGATCAGTTCTTCTGTCTTGCCGGAAAACATCGAGCCGCAGACGACCTCGATGCATCCGGATTTTCTATGATTCTCGGAAAACATTGCTTACATTTGTGGTTGCACAAAGATAGCAAATTCTGTGCGGATGCGTATGGGCGCAAAAGGAATTTTGTACATCGTGCCGACCCCTGTCGGCAATCTCGGCGATATGACCTACAGGGCCGTCCAGGTGCTGCGGGAGGCCGATTTGATCCTCGCGGAGGACACGCGCACGACGGCCGTGCTGCTGCAGCATTTCGAGATCCGCGGCAAGCAGGTTCTCTCGCATCATAAGTTCAATGAACACCAGACGGTTGCGCTGGTTCGCGAGCGGCTCGAGGCCGGGCTGAAGGTCGCGCTGGTGAGCGATGCGGGCACGCCCGGGATCTCCGATCCGGGTTTCTTGCTGGCACGCGAGTGCGCTTCGGAAGGCATTGAGGTACAGACGCTTCCTGGCGCGACGGCGTGCATCCCGGCGCTCGTCTCGTCGGGCCTGCCGTGCGACCGTTTCTGCTTTGAAGGGTTCCTTCCGCAGAAGAAGGGGCGCGCGACGCTGCTGGCGGCGCTGGCCTCCGAGCCGCGCACGATGGTCTTTTACGAATCGCCCCGCCGGCTCGTTCGGACGCTGGAGCAGCTCTGCGAAGCGTTCGGGCCCGGTCGCCCGTGCTCGGTCGCCCGGGAAATCTCTAAAGTTCACGAAGAGCATGTCCGCGGGCCTCTGTCCGAGGTACTCGCTCATTTCCAGGCGGTTGAGCCCAAGGGTGAGATCGTGCTGATCGTCGGGGGCTACGTCTCCGACGCCCCCCGCGAGCATCGGAACAAGTACAAGGACCTGGAGGCGGAGTAGCTACTCGATCTCTCTCTCTTTGCTGTGAGCTGCAAGTCGCCGCCGGAATATACGATTCCCGGCGGCTCCCGCGAGAGGTCAATGTGCGGGCCAGGATGAGGATTCTATCAATTTTGGGTGGTTTCCTGTCGGGAATCGTTCAGGGTGTAAATAACGTATATTTTTGTTGTCAGTTAATCGATTAATCGGGAATTGGTGTGGATTCTTTTGCCATCTTCGCGGCAGGACCGGATGTGGGTTTGGCACGTTCATCGTATTATTGCTATTATTTAACCACTCAAGTTTACCCTCCTGCTGAATCATCCGGTCCTTTTTTATGAAATCGAAAGAGGACGAGAAGAATAAGCCGTCGGCGGCGGTGTTCAAGGTGGGGGCGATTGCCCTCGCTTTCCTGATTGTCGGCTACCAGGCGGCGCTTTTCGTTGTCCGCGCCGGCCGGCTTCGGCTGGAGGCCAACCGGGATCGGCCGGATACTGTTTTTGTTTATAATAGTGATGCAGGGGAGCAGTTCGGGAGCTCGCCTCGCCAGACGGACGGTTTCAGACAGGAGCACCCGAATGGCAGCCTGGTAAGAAAGAACGCGTCGCATTCGGAGTACGTGGAGTCGTACCGGAAGGAGACGCGGCGGGTGGAGAGTTTCCGCTTTAACCCGAACACCGTGTCGGTGGAGGATCTGATCCGGCTGGGATTCAGCGAGAAGCAGGCGGCAGCGATCGAGCGGTATCGGGCGAGCGGGGGACGGTTTCGCCGGAAGGCGGACTTCGCGAAATCGTTCGTCGTCGCAGACTCGGTGTTTCGGCGCCTGGAGCGTTTCATCGACATCCCGAAGGTCGACCTGAACCGCGCGGACTCGGCGGCGCTGGATGACCTGCCCGGGATCGGGGCGTGGTACGCGAAGCGCATCCTGGCGTACCGCGCGGAGCTGGGCGGGTACTCGTTCCCGGAGCAACTGCTTGATATTTATCGCTTTGATCGCGAGAAATACGATGCGCTCGCGGACCTCGTGTACTGCTCGCCGCCGGTGCCGTACGCGCTGTGGACGCTGCCGGCGGACTCGCTGCAGCGCCACCCATACATCCGATCGCGGCAGGCGGCGCGCTCGATCGCGCTCTTCCGCGAGCACACGCCGCGGGAGGGCTGGACCGTCGCAGCGCTGGGCGAGGCGGGCATCCTCCCGCCGGAGGACGCCGCCCGCCTCGGGCGCTGCGCCATCGCCCCGCCGTAGTGCGGATCGCTGTTTTTTGCAAAATGCTCTGAATGAACATTTTGTGAAAGTAACTGGTGCCAGAAGATACTAGTTACTTTCATAAAGCCCTGGACGATAATTAATTATGTAAAACGGCAAAAATGAAAAAGAAACGGAGACACGCTGAAGAGGCGTTGCAACACACCTACAAAATCACCCGCGATGGTGGTGTGCTCTTTTATCGAAGAGAGGATCACCTGGTTTATTATACGCTTCAGTCTGTGTTGTCGCGCAAGCACAAATTGCGTGTCCTTGGGACTAGTCATATGTATACGCATGTTCATGAGGGTTCGCTTCCGGAGGATCTTGTACAACTGTCTGCTTATGAGCACGATCTGTCCTCGACATTTGCGAGGAATTACAATCGGGAGACCGGTCGGAGCGGCGCTTTGTTTGACGGGCATTTCGGGAGTGCACCCAAAAAGGACGAGAAGAAAATGCGGTCCTGTATGATCTATATCTTCAATAATCCGGTGGAGAAGAAGCTGGTGCAGAAGGCACGGGAGGACCGGTGGACCTTTTTGCCATATTATGAGGAGGAATACCCGTTCTCCCGGCGGCCCGTCATCCGGTATAGCCGCAAGCCGTTGGTAGATGCCATCCATATGGTTGAACACGAGTTTCGTTCCGGCAGGTATTTGAAATACAATCTGTTGCATCATTTGTTCTCATCTTTGGACGGGGAGGAGAAGGAGCAGTTGACAGACTTTATCATCCAAAGGTTTTTCTTCTTTGACCGGAAGGGTTGCGAAGAGTTGTTCGACAGCATCGATAAAATGATTGCATCGACGGAACTAACTACAGGTCAGGAATTTGAAGTGAAGGAAACCTTTGGCTTCAACTCGGATGTACCGTATCGGGAGATGTGCTCTGCCGTTGAACGGCATGGGCTGTTGGGACCTGGGTTGCCTTTGCTGCGGCTTCCTGAAGAGCGACAGATTCGGCTGGCGCGCTATCTATTAGCGAATACGAAAGCGAGCGAGAAACAGGTTGCCAAGTTTCTTCACTTTTCACCGTTTTCTGCAACTGATTGATTGCAAGCTATTTCTGAAAGTAACCGGGTCGCTGGGGAACCGGTTACTTTTGTAAGTAGTTGGATGATAGTGAATTGCGAAAAACAGCACGATGTGGGGTAAGAGGGGAGTGGGGCCTGTTTTTCGTAAGTGCTTGTAGTTGTGAGATTTGTGAAAGTAACTGGGGCTCTGGGGGCATGGTTGCTTTGGGAAGTCGCTGGGTGATAGGGAGTTATGAAAAACGGCGCGATGCGGGAAAGTGTGTGAAAGTAAGCGGGGACCCGGGTGCCGGATTTCGCGCGATTTTATTAAATTTGCATCGATGAAAGAGAAATTGCTTGGAATGACGCTCGAGGAGCTGAAGCAGGCCGCGGTGAGCTGCGGGCTGAAGGGCTTCGTGGGCGCGCAGCTCGCGGACTGGCTGTACGCCAAGCGCGCCACGAGCTGGGACCGGATGGTCAACATTTCCAAGGCGGCCAAGGAGGCCCTCTCCGAGAAATATGATCTCGGCACCAGCGCTCCCGTCGGCAGTTCCATCTCCACCGACGGCACCAAAAAATATCTTTTCGAAGTCCATCCTGCTGGCAAAACCGTCCCCAGCGCTAAATCAGGAAATAGACCGGACAATGTAAAAGGAGAAAAACTGTCCGTGAAGGATGGTGGCCCCCAGGGTCCAGAGGAAGTGGACAGAATCGAAGGACTGGATCCGGGAAAAGCGGAATTCATCGAGTCCGTGATGATCCCCGAGGAGGACCGCAAGACGCTGTGCGTCAGCTCGCAGGCGGGTTGCAAGATGGGTTGCAAGTTCTGCATGACGGGCCGGCACGGATTCCATGGACAGTTGGACGCGGCGGACATTCTGAACCAGTTCCTGAGCATCGACGAGGCCGGCGAACTCACCAACACCGTGTTCATGGGGATGGGCGAGCCGCTGGATAATTACGACGCCGTCAGCCGCGCCATCGAGGTGCTGACGGCACCCTGGGGCTTCGCTTGGAGCCCCAAGCGCATCACCGTGAGCACGATCGGCGTGCTGCCGACACTGAAAAAATATCTCGACGAGCAGCGCTGCCACCTGGCGGTCTCGCTGCATAACCCTTTCCCGGAGGAGCGCCTGCAGATGATGCCCGCCCAGAAGGCCTGGGACATCAAGGCGGTCATCGACTTAATCCGGCAATACGACTTCAGCGGCCAGCGCCGCGTGAGCTTCGAATATACCATGTTCAAGGGGTTCAATGACGACAAGCGCCATGCAGATGCGCTCATCCGCCTGCTGCGCGGGCTGGAGTGTCGCGTGAACCTAATCCGTTTCCATAAAATTCCGGATTTCCCTTACGACTGCGCCACCGACGCGGCGATGGAGGCTTTCCGGGACCGCCTAAACACCCATCAGACCCTATGCACTATTCGTTCTTCGCGAGGCGAAGACATCCTGGCCGCGTGCGGGATGCTCGCCGGACAACATGCCTCTTCGGATTAGCGGCCCTTCTTCTGACCGGATCCCTGCACGCACAGACCTACCCCAACGGCCTGTCGGCGGACAGCGTGGACCCGCGTTCCGACGCCGTGGCCATCCGTGAGATCCGCCAGCAGCTGAATCGCGTACGCAATACGCAAAAGCGCCCTATCGTGGGGGTAGTGCTCTCCGGCGGCGGCGCGAAAGGAGCCGCCGAGGTGGGCGCGTTGAAATATATCGAGGAAATGGGCATTCCCATTGACTTCGTCTGCGGCACCAGTATCGGCGGCCTCGTGGGCGGCTTCTACGCCATGGGCTACCGCGCCGCGGACCTCGAGGAACTCTTCAAGAGCCAGGATTGGAGCGTGATGCTGACCGATCGCGTGGCGCCGGAATACATTCCCTACACGACCAAGATGAACCGTGCGACCTACCTGCTCTCGTTCCCCTTCCATTACCCGAAGGGGCAGCCGGAGAAGGTGGAATACCGCTTCCGCGAACGCGTCCGCCGAGAGATCCAGGAGCGCGGGACGGGGCGTGCTGGAACGACCGCCCTGATGAATTCGCTGCCGTCGGGCTATGCGTACGGATTCAACGTAAATAATTTGCTGTCAAGCATGTCTGTGGGCTATCAGGACAGCATTTCCTTCGCGAAGCTGCCGATGCCGTTCGTCTGCGTGGCGGGCGACATGGTCAGCTCGAAGGCGAAGAACTGGGGTAGCGGCTCCATCACCACGGCCATGCGCTCGACGATGTCGATCCCGGGCCTGTTCGATCCGGTGCGTACCGGGCGGATGGTGCTGGTGGACGGCGGCGTGCGGAATAATTTCCCGGCGGATATCGCCCGGGCGGTCGGGGTGGACTACCTGATCGGCATCGAGCTCTCCGACGCGCGTCCGGATTATGAGGAGATCAATAACCTCCGCGACATCCTCGGGCAGTTTATCACGATGCTCGGCACGGACTCGTTCAACAAGAATGTTGGCAAGAGCGACGTCTTCATCAAGCCCGATCTCGGCGAATACAATATGCTGAGTTTCAACCGCGAAGCGGTGGATTCGATGCTGCAGCGAGGGTATAACGCCGCGGCGGCGCAGCGCGATGGCCTGCTCGCCATCAAGGCGAAGCTGGGGACGAACGCGAAAGCCGCGTCGCACGCCCACGCCATCGACCTCGCCAAGCAGCCTGTGGTGCTCTGCGCCATTGAATATGAAGGCATTTCGGATGCCGATTCGCGGCGCGTCGCGCGCATGACCGGACTGGACATCACCGTTCCCCTGGACAAAGAGACCATCGACGCGGCGATGAGCCGCCTGCAGGCTTCCGGCGCCTTCGAGACGGTGACCTATTCCCTGTATGGCGCCAAAGCGCCGTACAGGCTCGTCTTCCACTGCACCCCTGCGCCGGTCCATTCCTTCGGTCTCGGCCTGCGTGCGGACACGATGGACGGTGCCTCGCTGCTGCTCGGCATCGGGCTGAACACCCATCGCCTGTCCGGCTCGAAGGTGGACTTCCGGGCCAGGATCGGCCAGAACCTCAAGCTCGCGGCGCACTATGCCCTCGATCTGAACGACCTCCCGACCCTCAATGTCTCGGCATCGTTGGCCCGCTATCGTGGCCAGCTCGGCGCCTACGACGACCACCTCAAGTACGACGTCTCCTATATGACGCACCGCGAGGAATTCTTCATCTCGGGGCTGAACTGGACGCGTATGGACATCCGCGCGGGCATCGCCCATAAGGCTTATTATATCTCGCCCAACACGCCCTTCGCGCGCTCGCTGCAGGAGCAAGGCGTCTCCCTGAACTCCAGCTATATAGGTCCCTATTTGCAAGGCATCCTGCACACCTTCGACGATGTCAATTTCCCGCGTCGCGGCCTGTCCCTGCGCCTGCGTGCGGACTATGACTTCATCCGTCCGGGTGCGGACAATTTCACCCCCGTCCTGACCACCGGGGTGGACTTCCGCATCGCCATTCCGCTGGGCGGCAACTGGACGCTGCTGCCGGACGTGCGCCTGCGCGGCATCTCGCACTTCGGCGAGGAAGTGGTGGACGGCTTGTTCCACACCAACTTCGCCGGCGGGGCGCTGGCTGCGCGCTACGCCGAGGATCAGCTGCCCTTCTTCGGCGTGAATACGCTGCTCGCCACCGGCGACTACCTCCTCGATACCGTCATCGAGACGCGTTGGAGCCCGCTGGGGAACCTCTATCTCAGCTTTTTAGCGGGTGCGATGCAGTACGACAACGGCATCCGTGCGCTGTTCAGGGACCTGCGGCCGGACGTCTGGGCCCTCGGCCTGGGCGCGGCCTACGACACCATCGTCGGGCCGATCAAGTTCAATGTCCACTGGTCCAATATCCACAAATGGGGGGCCTACGTCTCGCTGGGATTTGATTTCTAAACGCTTATGACGGAACGGGAAAAATCGGTCTTTGACGCGCTGTCCGCGCAGTGCGCGAAACGGGAATACTGCAGCGCGGACGTGCGGCGCAAGGCGCTCCAGCGGCTGGAGTTCGATGCGGCGGCGGCCGAGACGGTCGTCTCTGCCCTCGTGGCTGAGGGCTACGTCGATGACCGACGTTACGCCGCCGCCTACGCCCGCGAAAAGTCCGCGCTCTCCGGCTGGGGCCCCGTCAAGATCCGCACCACGTTGTTGGCTCGCGGAGTCGAGCGAGCTGTCGTACTTGAAGCGCTGGAAGAGATTGATCCTGAGCGCGCTGCGTCTAAGCTTGAGAAGGTGCTCGAGGCGAAGTGGAGAACGCTCTGCGACGACCCGCAGGGGCGGCTGAAGCTCATCCGTTTCGCCCTCTCCCGCGGCTACGACTATGAGCCCATCCGGCCCCTCGTCGAGCGCCTCACCCGTCCTTCGGACGACTAGTCCATTCCCTTTCGCTCACTGTTTCTCTACCCCCTGCCGCCGCTCCTCCGTTTTTGCTGTGAGCTGTAACGTGTTGTAAATCAGCGAAAAGCTTTTTTATGGTACCCTTTTTGGGGGAGTATAAAATGGTAATCGTCTGTAAAACAATTAATTATAGCTCATAACAAAACGGGGCGCTGCCTTGTGCACGGTGGAGTGCAGAGAATCCGGAAAAAAGTTGTATATTTGTTTGCTTTGGAAAAGCTGCCGAAGCAGGAGTCGGTAAACGATCAAATTAAAACCATTTTATCATGGCGAAAGAAGAAATCAAGTCCGCGGAGGTGAATGCGGCAAAACTTAAGGCCCTCCAGGCGACGATCGACAAGATCGAGAAGGATTATGGCAAGGGCACGATCATGAAGCTGGGCGAGCAGCCCGACTGGGACGTTCAGGTGATCCCGAGCGGCTCGGTGGCGCTGGACCACGCCCTCGGCATCGGCGGCTATCCCCGCGGAAGGATCATCGAGATCTACGGTCCCGAGTCCAGCGGTAAGACCACCCTCGCGATTCACGCGATCGCGGAGGCGCAGAAGGCGGGTGGCATCGCGGCGATGATCGACGCGGAGCACGCCTTCGACCGTACCTACGCCCAGGCGCTGGGCGTGAATCTCGACACTCTGCTGATTTCCCAGCCGGACAACGGCGAGCAGGCCCTCGAGATCGCGGACAACCTCATCCGCAGCGGCGCCATCGACATCATCGTGGTCGACTCCGTCGCCGCCCTCACCCCGAAGGCGGAGATCGAGGGCGAGATGGGCGACAGCAAGGTCGGTCTCCAGGCCCGCCTGATGTCCCAGGCCCTGCGCAAGCTGACGGCCAACATCTCCAAGACCAACACCTGTTGCATCTTCATCAACCAGCTGCGCGAGAAGATCGGCGTGATGTTCGGCAATCCCGAAACCACCACGGGCGGCAACGCCCTGAAATTCTACGCCTCCGTCCGTCTGGACGTGCGGCGCACCACCCAGATCAAGGACGGCGACGAGGCCACGGGCAACCGCACCAAGGTCAAGGTCGTCAAGAACAAGATGGCTCCGCCCTTCAAGAAGGCGGAGTTCGACATCGTCTTCGGCGAGGGCATCAGCCACGCGGCTGAAATCGCCGACCTCGCGGTCGAATTCGACATCATCCACAAGAGCGGCAGCTGGTTCAGCTACCAGGACGAGAAGCTCGCCCAGGGCCAGGCGGCCATGAAGCAGCTCCTGAAGGACAATGTCGAGCTCTGTGACGAGATCGAAGCCCAGGTGCGCGAGGCGCTCAAAGCGGTAAAAGACTGACAATGACAAAGAAGAAGATTATCCTCACAGGCGACCGGCCCACCGGTCGCCTTCACATTGGCCACTACGTGGGGTCGCTGCGGCGCCGCGTGGAGCTGCAGAACAGCGGCGAGTTCGACGAAATCTACATCATGATCGCGGATGCGCAAGCCCTCACGGACAACGCCGACAACCCCGAGAAGGTCCGGCAGAACATCGTCGAAGTGGCCCTGGACTACCTCTCGGCGGGCATTGACCCGGCGAAGAGCCACATCCTCATCCAGAGCCAGGTGACCGAACTGACGGAGCTGATGTTCTACTATATGAACCTCGTCACGGTGCAGCGCCTGCAGCGCAACCCGACGGTGAAGCAGGAGATCCAGATGCGCGGATTCAACGACTCCGACACGGCCGACAACAAGGCCGGCACGCCGGTCGGTTTCTTCTGCTACCCGATCAGCCAGGCGGCGGACATCACGGCCTTCCAGGCCACAACGGTGCCGGTGGGCGAGGACCAGGAGCCGATGATCGAGCAGACGCGCGAGATCGTGCGCAAGTTCAACGCGACCTATGGCCCGGCGCTGACCGAGCCGGAGATCCTCCTGCCGGACAATGCGGCCTGCCTGCGCCTGCCCGGCACGGACGGCAAGGCCAAGATGAGCAAGTCGCTGGGCAACTGTATCTACCTGTCCGACAGCGCCGAAGAGGTGAAGGAGAAGGTGCGCGGGATGTACACGGACCCGGGGCACCTGCAGGTGAGCGATCCCGGCAAGGTGGAGGGCAACACGGTCTTCACCTATCTGGACGCGTTCTGCAAGCCCGAGCATTTTGAGCGCTTCGCGGAATGCTTCCACGGCAAGAAGGTGAGCTTCGACTTCAAGAACCTCGACGAGGTGAAGGCGCAGTACCGCGCCGGCGGCCTCGGCGACGTGATGGTGAAGAATTTCCTGACCGCCGTGCTGAACGACACGCTGGAGCCGATCCGTCAGCGCCGCAAGGCCCTGGAGCAGGACCTGCCGTATGTGTACGAGGTCCTGCGGCAAGGCACCGAGGCGGCGCGCGCCAAGGCGGCGCAGACGCTTGCCGCCGTCAAGGCCGCGATGCGGATCAACTACTTCGATCCGGGCGTCCTGGAGGCGCTGATCGCGGAGCAAAAAGAAAGATTCGCCGGACAGGCCGGCGAATGATAATAATGTAAATACGTGAAAGCTATTCACTTACTTGTGGCCGTCCTGGTCTCCGGGTTCATCGCGTCTATCGCTCCGGAACTGTCGGCCCAGGAGCAACGTGATTCGGTCCGAATCTATTTCCGCCAGGGCAAGACCGACTTCGACCCCTTCTACGAGGGCAACGCGCGCCGGTTTACCGACTTCATCAACAAGGCCAAGGGCCTGCAGCGCGACACGCTGGTGACCCTGGACCGCGTGATGGTGTTCGCGACCTCTTCGCCCGAAGGTGCGGCCGAGGTCAACGAGCGCCTGGCGTACAACCGCGCCAACCTTATCGCGGACTACCTGCATCAGCATTTCTCTTTCGACCAGAACGCATTCGAGGTGGACTACAAGGGCCTCGACTGGGCGCTCTTCGAGCAGCTGGTGGAGGCGGACCCGCTCGTCCCGATGCGCCGGGAGCTCCTCGGCCTGATCGGGGAGCAGGACCTCAAGCGCATCAAGGTGGTGCGTTTCCAGCGCACCATGGACTACCTGCTGGACAACGTCTTCCCGGAGATGCGTTCGACACTCGTCGTCTTCGAATACCGCACGGCGGAAGCGAGGGAGGCTGAGGCGGCCGAGGCGGCCCGCATCGCGGCGGAGCAGGAGCGTGCCCGCCTCGAGGCGGAACGGCTCGCCGCGGAGGCGGAAGCCGAGCGGCTGGCGCGCCTGATGCCCCCGCCGCTGCCGGATGACGGCGAGGAGGATTTCTCGCTCGACCTGCAGAAGACCCGCCCGTGGAGCTTCTACGTCAAGACGAATCTGCTGGGCCTGGCGCTGCTGAACGCCAATCTCGCCTTCGAGTTCGAGATCGGGCGCCACGTGTCCCTGAGCCTGCCGTTCTATTATTCCTCCTGGGACTGGTTCGTCCCGCAGAGCAAGTTCCGCGTCGTGGGTTCGCAGCCGGAGCTGCGCCTGTGGTTCCGGGACAATTTCAGCGGTCCGTTCATTGCCGCGCACGGCACGGTGGCGTGGTACAACGTGGCGCTGCCCAACTCCGAATACCGCATCCAGGACCGCGACGGCCGGAATCCGGCCTATGGCGCCGGCCTCAATTTCGGCTGGAATTTCCGCCTGGATCCGCGTGGCCGCAACCGCTGGGGCATCGAGCTGAGTGCCGGCGGCGGCTGGCTGCATCTTGACTACGACGTGTTCTACAATGTGGAAGGCGGCCGCTACGCGACGTCCGAAGTGCGCGAGTACTATGGCCTCGACCACGCTTCTATTGCTATCACTTATCGTTTTGGCCGATGAGACGACTCCCGTATATCGTATTCGTGCTGGCTGCAGCTTTATCCGCGGCCTGTTCGCCGCACGAATTTCCGGGCGGGGATCCGGAGCGCGACTTCTCGCTGAAGATGGTCTTCGACGACGAGCTGCCGGCCCATCAACTGATCACGCCCACCAAGGCCGGGGAGGCCGCGCAGCCACGCTACACGGTCCTGCTCTGGCGTTATGTGAACGGAACCGCTTTCGAAGCCGTTCCGGATTATACCTTTACCTTCACGCGTCCGGCGCTGTCCGACCTGGACACCACCATCTACCTGCCCATCCGGCCCGCGAAGTACCGTATCGCCGGCTGGGTGGACTGGGTCGGCGCTGACGCAGGTTCCGGCTACGAGCTCAACGACCCCGAGCGGATCATGCTTCCGGCGGATTACTCCTTCGGCGAGCACGCCCGCGAAGCGTACACCTTCGTGATGGACTACGACGTGGAGGGCTGCTACGTCGCGGGGGAGACCTACCAGAAGGCGATCACCCTGCGGCTTCCCGTCGCGCAGCTGCGTATCGTGGCGCCCGAGGCGCTCACGTTCCTTGCGATGACGGGCGTGGATCCTTCCGAGATGCTCGCTACGCTGCGCTATGGCGCGGCCCTGCCCGACGGCTACGACATCCTGCAGGGCAAGACGGGCACTTCGCGCTCCGACGTGGTGCTGACGGGCACGCCCCGCTACGACCCATCCGGCGAGATGGTGTTCTTGTCCGACTTCATCCTGATGGCGGACACGCTGATGGAGATCCCCGTGGAGTTCACGCTCGCCGACCGGACCGGCCGGCAGCTGATCGTCTATTCGGGCAACATCCCGATCCGGCTCGGCCGCACCACCACCATTTCTTTCGACATGCCGTACGGCGGCGATGACAAGCTCGGCGGCATCGGTATCGACCCAGGTTTTGACGACGAAATAGAAATAACATTAGACTAAGAACAAATCATCCTTTTAATGAAAAAGATAGTGTATTGCTTCTTTGCCCTCGTGACCCTCCTGATGGCCGCCTCTTGCGGCAAGGAGCCGGAGGGGCAGAAGGAAAGCGTGGACGGCACCGCGGACATCACCCTTGCCGTTTCCCTTGGCTCGCAGACCAAGGCCTTTGCCGACGGAACGACGGTGGACAAGCTGTACGCCGGTCTCTATGAGGTCAGCGGCAGCACCTATTCCTGGGTGGCCGACAACGCCGGCGCTCCCGCCGCGATCAGCGGGAAAGCCGCCACGTTGACTTTCAACGGAAAGATTGAGCTGGGCAAATCCTACAAGGTGGTCTTCTGGGCCCAGAAGGACGGTGCTCCGTATGCTATCGACTGGGCGAAGAGCGTGACCACCGGTCCGACCATTACCGCCACGGCAACGGGCTCCGCCAACGACGATTCCCGCGATGCTTTCTTCGGTACCTACGAGACAGGAATCGTGACCGGCGGCATCGACCTGACCGGCTCGCCGATCACGCTGAAACGTCCCTTCGCGCAGGTCAACGTCCTCGTCCCGATGGACAATTTCGCCGATCCTACCGCCGCTGTCACCTCTTCGATGACCGTCGCGCAGGCGCCGAGCGTGCTCAACCTCGCCACCAAGGCGACTTCCGACCCTACCGACTGGACTTTCAGCACGGCCGCCATCAACGAGGCCGCCTTCGGCAGCTATGCATCTACGCACAGATATGTCGCGATGAACTACGTTCTCGTGGACCAGATCGCCGCCAATCCCCGCTATGACATCACGTTCTCCGTGTCTTGCGGCAGCCAGTCGCTCCCCAGCAAGGCCCTGACGAACATTCCGCTCACGCCGAACGGCCGCACCAACATCGTGGGCAAAGTCTTTGATCAGAATTTTGGTATCACTGTCCCGGTCATCGTTGGTCCGGGCTTCAACGACGAGCCGGAGCTGACCACGGTCACCGTGACCGTCGGCCAGAATGCCGCCAGCGCCGTCGCGCTGGATGCCGGCTACAACGCCGATCCGTCCCAGCGTACCGCGATTCCGATTACGGTCGCCGTCAGCCATCCGGTCGAGGTGGAAGCCGACAAGCCGCAGATCACCGTCGAGCCGGCGAGCGTCGCCACGGCCGAATGGAACCTCTCGACCGGCAAGCTGGAAGTGACCCCGCTGGTGGCGAACGGCGCCGCCGTTATCACCCTTGTCTTCCCGGCCGTCACCAAGACCGATTATTCTGCCGCTACCGTGCAGATCTACGTCCGTGTCGGCAACGGCATCAATCCCGCCCCGAAGCAGGACCAGGCCCTGAGCTTCGCGAATGCGGGCGAGGAGGCTACCCTGGGCACGAGCTACACGTTGCAGACTGTTTCCGGCGCCCAGACCACCGTCAGCTACTCCTCTTCGAACGAGGCTGTCGCCACGATCGAAGGCACGACCGTCACGCTGGTCGCTGCCGGTGAGACGACCATCACTGCCACCGCCGCCGAGGACGATACCTACAACGCCGCTTCTGCGACCTACACCCTTACGGTGAGCGCCCCCGCGACGCCGGACTTCACGACCATCGCCGAGCTGAAGGCCCTTTTGGGCACGGAGTCGGATACCTACACCGGAACGCTGACCGATGCGGTTGTTACCTTCGTGGCCGGCACGTGCGATGCCGTGATCAAGGACGCCACGGGCTCCATCCTCTTTCACAAGGAGGCCGGGCACAACCTCCTGCAGGGCCAGACCATCTCCGGCGACGTCATCGCCGAAGCGGTGCTCTATAACGGCATCAGTCAGATCACGGACCTCGCCGCCACGGTCGAGGGCACGGGCAGCGCCGTCGAGCCGCAGGTCGTCACCCTGGCCCAGCTCGCCGCCGACTATGCCACGTATGAGAGCGCCTATGTCAAGGTGGTCGGCGTGACTTCCAAGACCACCACGACCGCCAAGGGCAACATCAGCGTCACCCAGGACGCCACGGACTATGTCGTCTATACAAATTTGGCCATCCCGGTCAATGCCGGCGACATCTTTACGGCCGAAGGCACCGTGATGAAGTACAATACGACAGAAAGACTCAAGGTCTGGAAGTCCGCCGACCTGACCGTCACCACGCCGGCTCCGGTCCTCTCCGCCACCCCGGCCACGACGACCGTCGCCGCCACCACCACCAGCGTGACCTGGAACATCACGTCCAATACGGACTGGACGATCACGCCGGGCGCCGGCGTCACCCCGTCCGCGACTGCCGGCAACGGCAATGCCGAGGTGACCCTCAGCTTCGCCGCCAACACGGGCAGCGAGGCCGCGACCTACACGGCCACGGTCAGCGCCACGGGCTGCGACGACGTGACCATCACCATCACGCAGAACGGCGCCGGTGAGGTTACGCCCATCTCCATTTCGGTGACGCCTGCAATGGTTACTTCTAGCACCGGATACGGTTCTTATGAGAATGACAACTGGATCATGACCTGCGGCTCTGCCAATGGATCTTTCGGCTGCAACAGCAATAATGCGGATACGAAGATGAAGCTGGGAGACAATTATGTGGTTGCAACTCCGCTGGACAGCTCGATTGACGCTGACGCGACGCACTATGCCGCCATGATCAGCAAGAATATGCTGGACGCCGGAATCATGCGGATCGTCCTTGGCGGAACGATTGGATCGGGGATGACGGTCGGTGTCACCGTCTCGACGGACGGAACCAACTGGACTGAACTTGCGCCGTTGGGGACGACGACCGATCTTACTTTCTCTGCGCAGGATTCGGTTTATTATGCCGTCGTGATCAAGGCAAACAACAAATCCAACGCGACGTATACGAGCTTTTCGGCAACTTTTACCAATAGCACTGAATAGTTTTGATGAAGATGTCAAAGTATATGCGTTTTCTGATAGCGCTGGGGGCCGGGGTGATACTGGCCGCCTGCGCCAGGGAACCGTCCGAACTGGCGAACGCCGGGAAGGACGGGGCGCCGGAGGAGGTGACGTTCTCGGTCGGAATGCGGAGCGCCCTGACCAAGACGGACAGCACCCCGTTCGACGACGCCTCCGGCACCTGGAGCCTCTATGTCGCGGCCTTCAACAAGGCCGACGGCAAGTTGTACACGACCTCCATGGTCGGCGGCACGGGCTACGAGCCGGTGGGAACCCTCAGCGACGGCGCCGCCAGTATCCGCCTCAAGCTCCCGCGCCGGCAGGAGTTCCGGGTGGTCTTCTTCGCCCAGAAGGAAGGCGCCTACGACGTCGTCTTCGCGGACGGTCCGCAGGCGGCTTTCTCCTTCAAGGACGGCCTGCAGGCCAACGACGCTTCCCTCGACGCCTTCTGGGCGTCGGTGGACGTGAGCGCCGCGAGCCTCAGCTATGAGATCACCCTCATCCGGCCGTTCGCACAGCTGAACGTCCTGGTTCCGGCGGGCAACGTCCCCGCCGGCCAGACGGCGTTCCGCTCCACCCTGACCGTGCTGGCGCCGACGAGCTTCGACCTCTATGCAGGTGCCGCGGGCAGCGATGCCGCCAAGGTCACGTTCGCGGAGAACGCCATCTCCGCCGCCCCCTTCGGGAAATACGCCTCCGCCCAGACGCCCTATCGCTGGGTGGGGATGAACTACGTCCTCGTGCCCGCCTCGGGCCAGGTCCAGGTCCTGTCCTTCCGCGAAGCCGGCATGGACCAGGCCATCGCCCCGGGCGCCGTGCCGGTCAAGGTCAACGGCCGCACCAACCTGGTGGGCAACCTCTACGGCAGCGGCCTCGACCTCGCGTTCTCCGTCCTGATCGACGGGGGATTCGACGAGGATGCCGCCCCGAATCCGATCCTGGAGCGCCCGGGGATCG